>BFBZ01000024.1_pt45 | contig 114629 bp, 109 predicted proteins | sample 1888401 | NCBI WGS metagenome assembly BFBZ01 (sample SAMD00112614, study PRJDB3348) | symbiont metagenome | host: Chara braunii
CAGGCCTCCCTGACGACGACCGGGATGAACCCGTGGCTGCAGGCATCGACGCAGGATGCCCTCACGCAGCCGCTGGTGGTGAGGCCGGTGATGATCAGGGTGTCGATGCCCCAGCTTGTCAGCGTCGAGGCGAGCGAGGTRCCGAAAAAGGCGCTCGGATATTGTTTGGAGACGACGAGCTCGTCGTCCCGGACGTCGAGGCCGGCGGGCCATGCGCCCAGCGGGCTCCCTGCCAGGAAATGCCGCAGCGGCTTCGCCTTTTGATAGAAGCGGCCGCCGTTCAAGGCATGCTGATGGTAGACGACATTGGTGTAGATCACCGGAACCCTGGCGGCGCGGGCGGCATTGCGCACCCGGATCGCGGCAGCCAGCGCGTCGTCCACATCGGCATAGAGGTCGCAGACCGGCTCGAAATAGGCCTGCACGAAATCGATCAGGATCAGGGCCGGACGGCCGCCGAAGCCGAGGCGGTTTTCATAGACACCCTTGTAGTTGTCGGTGGCGTCGGAGCTCATGAGCAGATCCACTCCTGTATTGCTATCGGGCAGGCGCGGCGGCGAAGCCGCCACGCTTGCCTTTGCATGCAATCGCGAGCCGGCCGCATGCGCGGTCACGCCGCCGGCAACAGCCGCGCGGCGCGGGATGTCATCAGCGGCTGGACATGCTGGCCGAAGCTCTCAATGCCCTGGACGAAATCGTCGAAGGTCAGCATCAAGCCTTTCGTCCCCGGCACGCTGGCGGCTTCGTCGAGCAGCCTGGCCACCGTGGCATAGGAGCCGACAATGGTTCCCATGTTGAAGTTGAGCGCCTGCTCCGGCAGGTTGATGGTCTTGGCGGTCGAGGACCCCGCCGCCGACTGGTCCTTCGAGCCCTGGTCAGCCATCCAGGCCAGTGCATCGACATCGGTGCCGTCCTTGTAGGCCTGCCACTTCGCCATGGCCGCCTCGTCGGTCTCGTCCGCGATCACCATGAACAGGACATAGGCGCCGACGTCGCGGCCGGTCTTGGCGACCGCATCGAGCAACTGCTCGTTGAGCTTGACATGGGCGGTCGGCGTGTTGACGCCGGAGGCGAGCACGAAATTGTAGTCGGCGTAGGTTGCGGCGAAGGCCATGCCGGTCGGACTCTGCCCCGCCGCCACGATCTCGATCTTGTGCGCCGGCAACGGCTTCATGTGGCAGTCCGTCATCTGGAAGTACTTGCCCTTGAAGTCGGAGGCCCCCGTCCGCCACAGCTCCTGCATCACCTGCACATACTCGGTCGAATAGGCGTAGCGGTAGCCGAAATAGTCGTCGCCGGGCCACAATCCCATCTGCTCATACTCGGCCTTGGCCCAGCCGGAGACGATATTGATGCCGAAGCGGCCGCCGGAGATGGAATCGATGGTGGTTGCCATGCGCGCGACGATCGCCGGCGGCAGGGTCAGCACTGCGGTGGACGCGAACAGCTTGATCCGCGAGGTCACCGCGGCCAGCCCCGCCATCAGCGTGAAGCTTTCCAGATTGTAGTCCCAGAACTCGCTCTTGCCGCCGAACCCACGCAGCTTGATCATCGAAAGGGCGAACTCGAAACCATAATGCTCCGCCCGCTGCACGATCTGCTTGTTGAGCTCGAACGTCGGCTTGTACTGCGGCGAGGCCGTGGAGATCAGCCAGCCATTGTTGCCGATCGGGATGAAGACGCCCAAATCCATTGCGGTCGATCCTTGTGCCAGAAGCCCCGGATCGACGCGAGCAAGGCTGATGCCAAGTCGGTATTATGCAGCCGCGCAGGGTCGCACCGGCTCCGGACAGATGGCGACTGCCCAGCGGACGGTCACATGCCTGCAGCCGCAGCTTCGGGAATGAGCAACCTCAGCGGGTGTCGCGGTCATGCGATCCGCGACGCCGGGAGCCTCAGCCGCTGGKCCGCGCCCGCCATGACCCACCCCGACCGGCTGGGCCGCCGCCGGCCGCAAGGCGGCGTCATCACCGGCCTTCCGGCCCAGGGCTGCCGGGATGGTTCCAGCCCGGTTGCATATTTCATCGCGGATTAACGCCGCCTTAGTCCCCTTTCCGCAAGCTCTTCGACTGCCGCATGGGCCGTCGCCAGGACGGCCTCCGCCATCACCGATTCAGCAGGGCCTTCCGTTCCGCGCATGCCGACCGCACCCAGCGACCCCAAGGCGGCAGCGCTGGCGAAAGCCCAGGCCGCGAGCTCGCTGCAGAACATCTTCCTGACCCTGCTGTCGAACGTGGCGATCGCGACCTCGCTGGCGCTGCTGTTCTATTTCCGTGAAGGCAACACACTGATCTTCTGGTGGCTCGGCGCCGCGATCGCCTTCGCCGTGCTGCGCGCCGGATGGGTCTCGCGGCTCAAATCCTCGGGCCGCATCGCGCAGGATCCGCAGCCCGTGCTGCGCAGCCTGACCGTGATGGCCCTTGCCAGCGGCCTGCTCTGGTCAGTGGTGCCGCTCGCTTTGCCGCTGTTCTCGCACGCACAGAACGTCAACGACGTCGTCTTCATCATGGCCGGCACCACCACCGGCGCGATCATCCAGAGCCTCGCCTATTCGCCGATGGCGATCGCCTTCAGCGCCCCGGTGATGGCTGCGACCATTCTGCGCATGCTGCTCTCCGGCAGCGACGTCGGCTACATCGTCGCGGCCGACGTGGTCTTCCTGACCGTCATGCTGTTCCGCGCGGCGCTGCTCGGCGAACGCAATTTCACMACCAGCCAGAACACCGCGTTCGAGGCCACCGCGCTGGCGGCCTCGCTCGCTGACGCCAACCAGGCCTTGGAGCGGCTGGTGCGGATGGACTCGTTGACCGGGCTGGCCAATCGCAGCCACTTCCGCAGTGTGGCCGGCGCGGCCTGCGCGGCCGGAACCGGGGTCGCGTTCCTGCTGTTCGACGTCGACAACTTCAAGACCATCAACGACACCCGCGGCCACGATGCCGGCGACCGGGTGCTGCAGACATTGGCTGCGCTGCTGTGCTCGGCCTGCGGCGCCGATGATCTGCCGGTGCGATTGGGCGGCGACGAGTTCATCGTGGTGCTGCAGGGTGCGAACGCGGACCGTCGCGCAGTGGCGCTGGGCGAACGACTGATGAGCGCGCTGCTGCGCCCGGTCCTGATTGCGGGCCAGCCCTTGACGGTCAGCTGCTCGATCGGCATCGCGGCCCATGCCGCYGGCGCCATCGATCTGGAGGAACTGTCGGCCAGGGCCGACGCCGCGCTCTATCGCGCCAAGGAGGATGGGCGGGCCTGCATGCGGGTGTTCGACGCGCAGATGCAGTCCGCTTTGACATTGCAGCGCCGCCTTGACTTTGAGCTCGCCGCCGCGCTGGCGCGGCGCGAATTGCATGTCGAGTTTCAGCCGCAGGTCGCAATGGCCACGCAGGAGATCATCGGCTTCGAGGCGCTGCTGCGCTGGAACCACGCCTGCGCGGGACTGATCCCGCCGCCCGACATCGTCWCCGCGGCGATCCGGTTGCGCCTGTCCGCGCAGCTCACGGAGTTCGTCGGCGAGCGGRTCTGCGCCTTCCTGCGCGCGCTCGACCGCAAGAAGGCGCCGCAGATCAGGGTGTCGATCAACGTCTCGCCGCGCGAGTTCCCGATCCACTCGCCGGCCCAGACCCTCAAGACGGTGTCGGAGCGCTACGGGGTCGATCCCAAGCGGATCGAGATCGAGGTCACCGAGGAGGCGATGTTCGACCCGAAGCGCTGCGCCGACGAGCTGAAGCTGATCGATCAATACGGCTTTGCCCTCGCCATCGACGATTTCGGCGTCGGCCATTCCTCGATCGCCAACCTGATGGCGGTCGAGATCGACACCATCAAGATCGACCGCTCCTTCATCCACGGCATCGCCGGCAATCGCAGGGATCAGCAGCTCGTCGCCGCCATCACCGCGGTGGCCCTGCCGCTCGGCCACCGCATCATCGCCGAGGGCGTCGAGAGCGAGGCGGATGCGGAGTGCCTGCGCATGCTCGGCTGCTCCTACGGTCAGGGCTGGCTCTATGGCAAGCCGATGAAAGAGGACGAGGCGATCGGCTGGCTGGTGCAGCGTCGAGCCGCTGCTATCGAGCCGCTGCCGCGCAGCGCTTAGTCGGCGAYGTGAGGSCCGCACGCGCAGGCCGCGGCCCGTCAATACGTGAAGACAGCATGCGCGAGGATCGGGGCGAACGCGCCGGCCCAGGCCGCGGCGACGACGACAATCAGCCCCGGTATCAGCCGCGCCGCGAATGACCCGCCGCCGCTGGTCCATGCCACGACGATCTTGCTGATGGTGTTCGCCGTCAGCGCCGCGAGCACCGGAATGACCGCTTCGGCGGTGCTGATCTTCCCGGAGGCGACGAGCGTGGCAGYCGCCGCCGCCGGCGCATGCGTGTCGACGAGGCCGGCCACCGCGGCGCTCACCACGAGGCCGGCCTCGCCGAAGGCCTGGCGCAAACCGGCGGAGAGCACGAGCACCACGGAGATCGTCAATGCCAGCARCAAGGCCCCGGGCAGGCTGAAAGCGCGTCCGAGCTCCAGGTCCGCGGAGCCCGTCTGCCGCAGGCCGAGGACAGTGAAGACCGCGCCATAGAGCGCGGCCGCCCCGCCCGCACATAATAGCGGGATCAGCAGCGCCTTGAATGCCGGCACGCTGGTTGCCGCCAGCACCGCAGCGAGCTGCACGATGGTGGCAAGCGTGGACAGCGTTGCGCCCGCCGCGGCGGCTCCGGCCAGCTCGGGCAGCTTCCGCGCGCGGGCGCCCATCGCTCCTATCGTGGCCGTACTGGAGACGAAGCCGGAGGCAAAGCCGGACACTGCGAGTCCGCCGCGGGCGCCGAGCAGGCGCATCGCAACATGCCCGGCCGCCCCGATCGCCATCATCAGCACGACCAGCATCCAGATCGAGCGCAGGTTGAGCGCGCCGAACGGACCGATCGGCTGGTCGGGAAGCAGCGGCAGCACCACCAGGGTGGCYGCGGCAAAGATCAGTCCATCCTTGAGCTCGCCTTCGCTCAGCACCGAGCGCACGAAGCCGTGCAGCACCGGCCGGGCGGCGAGCAGCACCGTCAGGATCACCGCGACTCCGGCTGCCAAAGCGGCGTGCTCGGTGGCGAGCCCCCCCAGCAGAACCGTCAGGACCAGCGCCGTCTCCGACGTCAGTCCGGGATCATCGCTGCGGGACCGCGAATAGGCGATGGCCGTCAGGACGACGACACCGGCGGTGACGACCGCGAGCAGCATCTTGCCGCCGATCAGCATGCTGATAGCGCCCGCGAGCGACGCGACGGCAAAGGTCCGCAATCCCGCCGGCGATCGTCCCGGCCCCTCGCCCTTCCGTCGTTCCCGCTCGAGTCCGATCAGCAGACCGATGCCGAGCGCGACGACGATTGCGACGAGTTCGCGGCTGGAGCTGAGGGTCATGATCTCGGACATCGACATGGCTCCGGATCGCCCAATTGCAGCGCCGCGTCAATCGGTCCTTCCGGCCAGGGCGCGGACGGAGCCGATGATCAGCATGCATGTCGTCAGGCTGAGCATTGGGCCCGCCGCGGCACGGACCCATCGCCGACCGCCGCCGCGAGCCATCGACTGACTATCGCGAAGATTGTCAGGTCGCCACTGAGATCCTCTATCTCCTCGGCGAGTTCCTGGCGTCGTTCTGACGCCAAGACAATCACGCCGTGTCGCGCCCGCCACAGCCAGCCGCTCTCCTCCACCACCGCAATTGTCAAACCACTCGCGATGTGATTAGTAGCCGCCGGCGTCGAGCATTCCGCTCCGCCGCACAGGAGAGAGACGATGACTGCGATCATCCGTTGCTCCGCCAGGAGCCGTCGGGCCTGATCCTCGCTTAGCCGAGGCCTGGTCCGGCACGCGTGCGTCCGCACGCGCTGACTATCCCTGACAAGATCGTCCTATCTCTCCAAGGTACCCACATGGGCAATTCCCATCGCGTGGACGGCCGTGCGCCGGTCCACGGCTTCTACACATCCAGCTCCTGGATCGAGGGCGCCGCTGTGCGCCAGCTCGAAACAGTCGCTGACATTCCTGGCGTGCGCGCGGTCGCCGGCCTGCCGGACCTGCATCCCGGCAAGTTCGGCCCGGTCGGCTGCGCCATCCTCGCCGACCAGATCCATCCGGCCTTCGTCGGCTCCGACGCCGGCTGCGGCATGGCACTGTATCAGCTCGATCTCGCGTCCCGCCGCATCCGCGTCGACAAGGCGGCCGACCGGCTGCGCGACATCGCAAAGCCCTATGACGGCGATATCGCAAGCGAGCTGATAGCTCACGAGCTGCCATCGTCCGATTTCGATGCCGCGCTCGGCACAATCGGCGGCGGCAATCATTTCTGTGAGCTGCAGGCGGTGGAAGAGGTGTTCGATCCGAGCTGCGGCATCGATCGCGACCGCGCCTATCTGCTGGTGCATTCGGGCTCGCGCGGCCTCGGCCACGCCTTGCTCGAACGGCATGTCGCGGACGGGCTCAAGCCGCTCGCGCCCGACACCGAGGCCGGACAGGCGTATCTGGCAGCACATGATCATGCGCTGCGTTGGGCGTCGTTGAACCGGGCTATCATCGCACGGCGGGCAGCGACGGCCCTGCGCTGCGAGGCCGTCTCCGTCTGCGCGTGCTCGCATAATTGCATCGCGCATCGCGCCGAGGGCATGCTGCACCGGAAGGGTGCGGCACCGTCGGATCAAGGCCTCGTCGTTGTGCCAGGCTCGCGTGGCGCGCTGTCTTATCTGGTCGCACCGCTCGCCACGGCGCCCCAGGAGGCACTGTGGTCGATCGCCCATGGCGCCGGCCGCAAGTTCGACCGGTCGTCGATGATCGGCCGCGTCGGCGCCACCAAGTCGGATCGCGAGCGGCTGTCACGCAATCCGTTCGGTGGCCGCGTGATCTGCGAGGATCGCGCGCTGCTCGCCGAGGAGGCGCCGGAGGCCTACAAACCGATCGCCGGCGTCATCGCCGATCTCGAAGCGTTCGGGCTTGCGCGCGTCGTCGCCAGCTTCCGGCCGCTGGTCACGGTGAAGAAGATCGCAACGATCCGACCGCGCAAGGAGGACCGCCGATGAGGCGGCTCCTTCTCACGGCGGGGCGCGGTCCCGCCGAGTGCAGGCTCGCGGTCGCGCATGCACTCCAAGCGCTCGCAGCCGAAGCCGATGCAGCGGATTGCGATTGCGCGATCGCTCAAAACGAGGCGGACCGGCTCGGCCCGGCCAGCGCGATCGTCGTGCTCGATGGACCTCTCGCGGACCAGATCGCGCAGCGCTGGACGCAGGGCCCGCTGCTCTGGGTGTGCCGCAGTCCGCTGCGGCCGCATCACGGCCGCAAGAACTGGTTCGTCGGCATCGTCGATCTGCCGCTGCCGCACCAGGTGCCGGACCTCGCGGCCGCCGACGTCAGGTGCGAGAGCTTTCGCGCCGGCGGGCCCGGCGGCCAGCACCAGAACAAGACGGAGAGCGCTGTGCGCGCCATCCACCTGCCGACCGGGCTCACCGCAATCGCGCGCGACGGCCGCTCCCAGCATCGCAACCGAGCGCTGGCGCTCACGCGCCTKGCCGCGTTGCTGGACGGYCGCGCGCGCCTGGCCGAGGCCGGCGAARCGCGGCTGGTCCACGCCGCGCATGATCGCGTCCAGCGCGGCGCCGCGGGCCTGCGCTTCGAAGGTCCGGCGTTCAGAGCGGTTGAATGAGGATTGGGCAGCCAGGCGGCGAAACGCTCCTGGCTGCTCCTTCATGGAGCAATCGTGCCCAGTCATCCCACCCCAGCACGCTGCCATGCGCGTCGGTCTGCAGATTCGCGGATGACACGGCGTCGCCGAACGGCTAAGCGGACCGCCCCCCCGGACTGGAAACGAGACGAGCATGGCGGCAGCGGCCTATTGCGGCATCGACTTCGGCACTTCGAACACCACGGTCGGCCTCAGCGATCACGCCTCCGCACAACTGATCCCGCTGGAGGGGGAGCATCGCACCCTGCCGAGCGCGATGTTCTTCGATTTCGAGGATCACGGCGTGCAGTTCGGGCGCGGCGCGATCGAGCGCTACCTGACCGGCCATGACGGCCGCTTCATGCGCGCGCTGAAGAGCATTCTCGGCACCGCGCTGATCCGCGAGAAGACCTACATCCGCCAGAAAGCGGTGCCGTTCGCCGGCATTCTCGGCTTCTTCTTCGCGCATCTGAAAACGCAGATCGAAACCCGGCTCGGCCAGGAGATCGATCAGGTCGTGCTCGGCCGCCCGGTGCGCTTCGTCGACAAGGACGACGCGGCCGATGCCGAGGCGCAGGCCGCACTGGAGCAGATCGCGCGCGAGCAGGGCTTCAGGCACATCGCGTTCCAATACGAGCCGATTGCAGCGGCGCTCGATTATGAGCAGCAGGTGACGCGCGAGGAGCTGGTGCTGATCGTCGACATCGGTGGCGGCACCTCGGACTTCTCGATCGTGCGCGTGTCGCCGGAGCGGCGCAGCGAGGCTGACCGCGAGGGCGACATCCTCGCCAATGGCGGCATTCATATCGGCGGTACCGATTTCGACCGGTTGCTCAGCCTCAAGAGCGTCATGCCGCATCTCGGCTATGGCAGCCTGACCGCCGACGGCAAGCGCAATCTGCCGACGCTGTACTATCACGAGCTCGCCACCTGGCACCGCATCAACCAGCTCTACAAGAAGGGCGTCATCAACGAGCTGCGCCAGATCCGCTATGAGGCCGACCGGCGGGACCTCGTCGACCGTTTCATCAAGGTCGTGGAGGACCATCGCGGCCATACGCTCGCGATCGGCGTCGAGCAGGCCAAGATCGCGCTGACCGCGGCAAAGTCGACGACCGCGGTACTGTCGGAGAAGGACGACTGGGCGCGCATCAAGTTCACCCGCAAGGATTTCGATCGTGCCATCGCCGATTCCGTCGAGCGGGTCGTGAGAACGGTGACGACGCTGCTCGATGATGCGGACGTCGAAGCGGCTGCCATCAACACCATCTTTCTCACCGGCGGTTCGAGCATGGTCCCGACCTTGCGGGAGGCCATCCTCGCGCTGTTTCCGCATGCCCGCGTCGCCGAGACCGACCTGCTCGGCAGCGTCGGCCTCGGGCTGGCGCTCGATGCCCGGCGCAAGTTCGGCTGAGCCCGCGTCAGCGCGGCATGTCCGCGGCGGACGGTGCCGGCCTGGACGACAGTGACACGGCATTGGCTGGGCGCGGCGCCGGGCTGCGCTTGGCGGCAGCTGGTCGAGGAGCCGCCACGCGTGCCGGCCGCTCCGGCGCTCCGGTCCGAATGATGCTCCAGGGCTCGGAGCCGGCCGGCGCGCGCGTGAGAACGGTCGCGGGCGGCCGGGTGCGGCGCGGACGCGGCAACTCGCCGCGCGGCGGCGGAATCACGGGCGCCACAACGTCCGGCTTCGCCTCAACAGGCGGCACCGGATCGGCGGATGCGGTGACCTGCGCCACCAGCGCGGACGTCTCCACGGCCGGCTGCTCTGGCGCAGGAACCGGCGCGGCGGCCGGCGCCGCGACAGCGGTCTCCGCAGACATGATGATCGCTCCGGTGTCTTCGCGAGCCTGCTGAGTCTGAAGCACGTCGCCGGGGAGCAGTACGCCCATGGCCGTGAGCCCGCACGCCAGGGCCCTGGCGCGCAAGACCACAGTCGAATGATCCGGCGAGACGATCAGGCCGCGGAACAACCGGCTGACCATGTCGACGCCGGCCACCGAGAGAAAGGCCGCCAAGCCCAGGCTGCCGCCGACACTCGGCAAGATTGCTGAGGCCTTCACCAGAAGGGCAGTCAAGGTCGCCGCGGCCAGCAGCGGCTGCAGCACGCCGCGCAGCCGGTGCGGCGATGACATGCCCAGGAAGCAGCCGGCATAATAGGCATCCGCGACTGGGAGATCGTCGGGACGCATCAGCTGCAGCGCGAACAGGCCGATGAAGGCYACGGTCGCCGAGACGAAGATCCGCGCTGCGCGCGCTGCCGTGACCATGCCCGGCAGTCTCTGCATGATCATGGTTGCGATCATGCCGGTGACACAGAGCTCGAAGATGACGAAGGTCCCGCCGAGCCCCTGGTCAAACCCGTCCATCCCGATCAGACGGACCGGCTCGCCGCCATTGCCGAGCATCGGTGCCAGACTGAGCAGGACGAACGACGCCACCGCTGCGAGCGCGCCGAAACGGCCGCCATAGCCGCGCAGCAGCACGATCCGCAGCCGGATTTCGATTGTACAGAAGGCGAGGAACATCACCCCGCAAAATGCAGACAACACGAGGAAAGAGGTTTCCGCGGACAGGCCGAAAGGGGCCACGCTGTCGCTGAGCATCGCCACCGGCGTCATGCCGGCAAAGCTGCCGCCATAGGCCGACGAGGCGAAAGTCGCCGGGACAAGCTTCCGGCTGGGCGCAGCGATCAAGACAATGCAGATCAGCAGCGTGGCCGTGGCAGACGCAAGCGCCGCAGGCACGCCGAACTGGCTCAGATACAGCGTCGCCAGGCAGCCGAGGAATGCGCCGGCGAAAGATGCGAGCGGCACGAGATATAAAGGAGGCAGAGGCAGCGCCTGTGCGCTCCGCGAAAACGACCAAAACAGCTCCGCCGACCATGCCCTGAGATCAAGGGCCTTGGGCACTTCCAGACCGCGTACATGGAGGTCGGTCATTCCCGCTCCTGTCCCTCGGACGATGGACCGCACACGCGACTGCAGGTCGCCTGCGCGGGATCAGTTGTRCACGCCGCGCCTCACCATCATGGCCCCGCCGCTGTCGACGGATCCGGCCGCCATGCTTGCAGCAGCGACGCGTCCTGCCGGGCCACGACCCGCGGCCGGGCTGTCGCTGGCGGCACGACGCGTAGCTGGTTGCGCTTCACGACCGCCGGATGGAYCGGCTGGACCGCCGCCTGGCCGTGCCGGGTGACGTGCTGCGGCTCAGGCTGACGCTCGCCGGGGAGGACCGGGGCGGGCTCAGCAGCATCCTCGGCCTGAAGGTTCGRCGGCTCGCGCCGCTCRGGCTGCAAAATCAGCATCGGGAGATCGTAGCTCGCTTCCGCCGCCGAAGACGCATCACTGAGGGTGCGGCCCGCATCGGGTTGCAGCGGCCGGGGTCCTGGCGGCCGATTCGGCACCGGCGCCGCRGCGGCGTGGCCCGCSGCCACACCGGCTTGCTGCTCGATCAGCAGTTCGCTCGGCAGCATCACCGCGAGAATCGCGAGCGCCGCGATCAAGCCCCGCGTCGCTGCCACCAACGTGTGGCGCGGCGTTTCTCCGGCCTCGACGAACAGCAGGAAAGCCGCRTCCACGAAAAYGACMGAGACGAAGGCGACATAGCCAAGGCTGCCGCCGACGACAGGCAGAATCGGACAGGTCATCATCAGCATGACCGTCAGCACCGCCGCCACCGCCATCGCCTGAACGATGCCACGCAGACGCCGCGGCGAAGACATGCCGACGAAGCAACCCGCATAATAGGCTTCGAGATCGCAGGTGCCGCTGCCGACGATGTGCTGCAAGGCCAGCAGGCCGACGAACGCGACAGCGGCGGCGACGGCAATGCGTACCGCGCGCGCCGATCCCGCCACGGGAGCCCAGCGCAGGGCCGCCATCGTCGCCATGATGCCTGCAGCGCACTGGACGAAGGTGAGCGCAGCCGCACCGCTCCCCTGCTCCAGCAGGCCCTTGCCCGCCATCGGAAACAGATGGATGTCGGTGCCGAACGATGGCGCCAAGCCGATGAACAGGAAGGAGGCTAATGCCGCCAAGGCGCCCAATCGTCCGCCATAGCCGCGGGCCAGCCCRCCGCGCAGCCACATGTCCAGCGCGCAGGCCAGACAGAACACGGATCCGCAAAACAGCGACAGGAGGATGAAGGTCGAGTCGAGCGACAGGCCTGTGCGGAGGATGCTCGCGTTCAACAACGCCGCCGGCGTCATGCCGACGAAGCTCCCGCCATAGGCGGACGAGAAGAATGTGCTCGGCACCAGRCTCGCCGTMCGGGTCACGATCAGCGACGCGCTCAACAGAAGCGCGGCCGCTGCGGATGCAATCGGCGGAGCAAGACCGGTCGCACCCAGATGCAGCGTCATCAGGCAGCCCAGGAAGGCCGCAATGAAGGAGGCCAATGGCGGGCAGCCGAGCTGGAAGAGCTCAGAGCCGTAAAACGGCACRGCTCGTCCGAGCTGACGATCACGCCAAATGCGTGGATCGGAGGTCTGTTCAGTATAATGCGAGTGATGACTGGCCGTAACGCGACGCATACACAACACCCCAAGTCGAAATCCCACCCAAGATCAGCAATTGATCCCGCCGGCCGTCGATCATGGACGTTCGGGCACAACACCGGGCCCGAACGGTCGCAGTTTCCCCGCGGCCGCTGCACACACCCTGCAAACGCAGTCACGTGTGTGTTCGACTAATGCACGGGAATGTTGCAGCACGGAAGTGTAGAGTTCCGTGCATGGAACACAAGTTCCCGGCAACCTTAATACCGATACAATGCATTAACAACGGTAGGATAGGATGATGAGGGGCGGTTTTTGCAACCTCAAGCTGCTTAATGACCCGTCCGATGCTCACACCCGCGTTACAGACCGCTCGGCTGATCCTGCGACCGCTGGGGCTCGTGGATGCGCCGGCCATCCAGCGCCATTTCGACAATTGGCACATCATCCGCAATCTCTCAGTCGCCGTCCCCTGGCCCTATCCGGCCGACGGCGCTGAAAGCTTCGTCAGGCTGCAGCTCGACAGGATCGCCGCCGGCGAGGAGATCTATCAATGGGTCCTGGTGCTGCGTGACGGTGACGGCGAGGCGATCGGCAACATTCATTTCMGGCCACGGATGCAATCATCCAAGGGCCATCGCGGCTTCTGGCTCGCCGAGCCCTATTGGAACCGCGGCCTGATGAGCGAGGCGATCGCCGCCGTGAACGATTTCGCCTTCGGTCCGCTCGGGCTCGATCAGTTCGACGTCTGCAACGTCGCGACGAATGCCGCATCGCGCCGGGTCAAGCAGAAGACCGGCGCCGAGTTCGTCGGCTTTGTCGAGCTCCCGCACCACAATGGCGAAACCCGATCCGAGAAATGGGTCGTGCGCCGGGAGACGTGGCTGCGGCGCAGCCAGCCATGACGTGGCGAGGCGCGATACAGGACCGCGCTATGCCCCCGCCGTGACGTCAATCACCGCCTGCGCAAAGGCCTGTGGCGCCTCCTGGGGCAGGTTGTGGCCGATGCCGCCGCTGACCAGGCGATGCTCATAGCGGCCGGTGAACTTCYTGGCATAGGTCTCCGGCGCAGGATGCGGCGCGCCGTTGGCGTCGCCTTCCATCGTGATGGTCGGCACGGCGATCTCAGGAAATGCCCCCAGCCTCGCTTCGAGCGCATCATACTTCGCCTCTCCCTGCGCGAGGCCGAGCCGCCAGCGATAATTGTGTACCACGATATCGACGTGATCGGGATTGTCGAAGGCCGCGGCGCTGCGGGCGAAGGTCGCCTCGYCGAACGCCCATTTCGGCGAAGCCGTCTGCCAGATCAGCCTGGCAAAGTCGCGACGATTCCTGTCATAGCCCTCGCGGCCGCGTTCGGTCGCGAAGTAGAACTGATACCACCATTGCAGTTCGGCGGCCGGCGGCAGCGGCATGCGGCCGGCCTGCTGGCTGCCGATGAGATAGCCACTGACCGAGACCATGGCCTTGCACCGCTCGGGCCACAGCGCCGCGACGATGTTCGCGGTGCGCGCGCCCCAATCAAAGCCGGCCAGCGTCGCCGTCCTGATMTCGAGCGCATCCATCAAAGCGACGATGTCGGCGGCGACCGCCACCGGCTGGCCGCTGCGCARGGCGGCCGCCCCCAGCAGCCGCGTCGAGCCGTAGCCGCGCAGATAAGGAACAATCACGCGCTGGCCGGCGGCGGCCAGCGCCGGCGCGACGTCGGCGAAGCTGTGGATGTCATACGGCCAGCCGTGCAGCAGGATCACGACGGCGCCATCGGACGGACCAGCTTCCGCATAGCCGATGCTGATCTCGCTTGCRGTGACTTGCTTGATCGGGCCCAGCGTCGYCGCCCCSGGCCTGATCGCCGGCAGCGACGGCGCGTTCTTGACGCGCTCCGCGGCCACCGCGCCGGATCCAAGTTGAGCGGCCGCAACGGCGGTTCCTGCCAAGGTCAGAAAATGGCGTCGGCTCTGGTGAAAGGGTGTTGGCATGACGTCGGCTCCTGGTTCCATCTGGCTGTCTTGTGCGCCATGCGACCGTGATCCGCTTGCAGACGGCTTTGATTTTTCCTTGAGGCGCGCTTGATTTTGTGGAGCCTGTCACCTGAAGGTCGGCCGGTTTCTGCGACATCCGATGGCGGCGCCCGTGCTGTATCGCTTCGACGACTTCCTGCTGGACCTCGATCGCCGTGAGCTGCGCCGCGGCGACGGCCTGATCGCGCTGGAACCACAAGTGTTCGATCTGCTCGCCTACCTGATCAGGACACGCGACCGGGTGGTGAGCCGCGACGACATCCTGGCSGAGGTGTGGAGCGGCCGCATCGTCTCCGAAGCRACGCTCGCAAGCCGTATCAGCGCGGCACGGAGCGCGATCGGCGACAGCGGCGAGACGCAGCGCCTGATCCGCACCATTCCGCGCAAGGGCATCCGCTTCGTCGGTGAGGTCCGCGAGCAGGCCGCAAYGGTCAGAACGCCGGTTGCGGCTGCGCCAGCCTTCGACGGACCCGCCATCGCCGTGCTGCCCTTCACCAATATCGGCGRCGACCCCGAGCAGGAGTATTTCGCCGACGGCATCGTCGAGGACATCATCACAGCGCTGTCGCGCTGCAGCGGCCTGGCCGTGATCGCCCGCAACTCCTCCTTCATCTATAAGGGCAAGGCGGTCGACATCCGCGAGGTCGGCCGCGAGCTGGGCGCCGGCTACGTTCTCGAGGGCAGCGTGCGACGTGCGGGCTCACGCCTGCGCATCACCGGTCAGCTGATCGAWGCGTCGTCCGGCGTGCATCTCTGGGCCGAACGCTTCGATGGACAGATCGACGACGTCTTCGCGCTCCAGGACCGCATCAGCGAAAGCATCGTGGCGGCAATCGAGCCGACGCTCGAGCTCGCGGAGGGCGAACGCCGCCGCGCGATGCGCCCGCTGCATCCCGACGCCTACGACCTGTTGCTGCGCGCGGCAAGCCTGCGCGATGCCTTCACGCCGGACAGCCTGGCGGCAGCGATCACCTGYCTCGATCAGGCGCTGGCGATCGATCCCGCCTGCGCGCCGGCGATGGCCGCCCGGGCCTATTGCCAGGCGCTGCGCCACTTCCAGGGCTGGCGCACGCCGGATGAGGACTACCAAGCCTCCGCCGTCGCATTGGCGTGGCGAGCCAGCGAATGCGCGCCCAACGATGCGCAGGTGCTGTGGATGGCTGCCTTCGCGATCTGGAACATGGCGGACGACACCGCCCCTGCACGCGAGCTGTTCAGGCGCTCGCTCGCGATCAACTCCAACTCGGCGATGGCGCTGACCTTGAGCGGCTGGATCGAGATCATGGCGGGGGAGACGGCCGCTGGCCGTGCCCTGATCGAACGCGCGCAGCGGCTCAATCCGCGCGATCCACGCGGCTGGTTCGCAGCCGCCGCCATGGCGATCCACGCGGTCGCGGAGGACGACTTCGCCGCAGCCATCCAATGGGCCGAGACGGCCCTCGCACAGAACCGCCGCTTTGCGGTCGCGCTTCGCGTCCTGATCGTCGCTTTGGTCAGAAGCGGACATCTCGCACGCGCGACCTCGGTCGCGCGCCAGCTGCTCGAGATCGAGCCCGATCTCACCGTGTCCGAATTCCTGGCACGRATCCCGTTYCCGGTGCGCAAAATGGCCGCAACCTATGCGGAAGCTCTGCAGGCCGCGGGCGTRCCGGCCTGAGGCCGTTCACGTGCAAGGCTGATSTTTTCAACTGTCATTTCTGACATATTCAGCCAAGTTGGGAAACTTGGCGAGACACTGTTCATACTACCTTAGGTTCCTTCCCGTAGTTTCGCGGGCACCGTCTGGCGACCGAAGCGGCAGACGGTGGAGGGCTGCGATGAAACAATTATTGCTCAAATTTTACGAAGATGAATCAGGCGCAACGGCGATTGAATACGGGCTGATCGCCGCCGGCATCGCACTCGCGATCATTGCCATACTGAACAAGCTCGGATTGACCCTGGTGGGGATCTTCACAACGCTTACGACCAAGCTGAACGGCGGCTGATCAGTCGAATTGTCCCAATGGCGTTCTCAGGGCTGGAGCAATCCGGTCGCCATGGTCGGACGGGCCGGGCCTTCGTGCCCGGCCTAAGCTTTTCATGAAACGATCCTTCCGCTGCAAGCCGGGGCTCAATGCGCCATGCTGCGGCAGGTTTCGCACGCCACCATGCAGCGTCGGCAGGCGTTGCGAGGCACGACATATCGGTACGCGCCGACGCGTGACCTATTGCCGGCCTGCATCCGTCTGGTCAGCGCGGCAACAACGCGCTGCAGATCGGCGCGATCAGCGATGACGACACGGTGGACGCGGCCGCGACATCGACCGCGATGGCCGCGCCGAGCGACACCCCCGCCAGCGCCGTCATCGCGAGACGCCGGCGGCCGCCGGATGAGACCTTCTCCCCCCTGCAGCAATGGCCTGCGGAGAGCGCAGGCCGCCGCCCGAGCCGCCAGCACCAGCCGGAGATCAACAGGGCGATCAGGCAGCACATCCGGCTGTGTCCCTCAGCCCTTGTGGCAACACGTGTCGCCGGCCGGTGCTGCCGGCGGCGTGTGGGCACTCCGCACGCTCCTGGCGTTACGATCAACCGGGACATCGAAGCCGGCATTGGCCGAGAAGAAGCCGACCGGCTTCAGCATGAAGCCCGCATACTCCACCGGCATGACCGGAAAATCCTCCGGCTTGCACACATGGGTGTGCCCGAACGAATGCCATACCACGATGTCCGTGTTCTCGATCGGACGGTTCTGCGCCGCATAGCGCGGCAGGCCGTCGCCGCCGGCGTGCACGTTCGGATAGTCTCCGCTGGCATATTTCTCGGCCGGGTCAAAGGCGGTGACCCAGACATGCTTGGTCGCGAACCCGCCACGGCTGCGCACGAAGCTGCCCTCCTGCGCCAGCATCAGTGGACTCGGATTGACCACGAGCTTGTAGCCTGGCGCGCCGCCGACCGAATTTGTCAGGTTCGGATTGGCGATCTTCCAGTAGCGTCCGGTCTCGCCATTGGCGACGCGCGCAGCATCGCGCTCGCGCGACAACACACGGCTGGTGGTGTCGAACACATTGCCGTRCGGATTGTCGCGGCCCCACGGCCGCGGCACGAATTCGTGCTCGGTCACCGTGTTGCCGCCGCCGTCGATATCCATGTGGAGGCGTGCATTGAAGAAATGCTGGTGGGTGGGGCCGCCGAGATTGTCGTCGACCATGCCACCCCAGGGATAGGTCGCGCCCGGCGCGACCGCCGCGGTCTGGATGATTCCGGTCAGCTTGCATTCAAGCTGGATCGTACCGTCCTGGTAAAGGTACCAGTAGAAACCGTAGTCGTAATTGCCGACGGTGGCGAAGAAGCTGACGACCAGACGRCGCGAGCGCCGCACCTCGAACAGGCCGTTGCGGACCTCATAATGCTTCCAGAGGATGCCGTAATCCTCCTCATGCATGCAGATCGCGTTCTTCATCACGAACGGCTCGCCCTTGCTGTTCGCGGCCGGCACGTCGAAATAATGGATGTTGCCGAGACAGTCGCAACCGAGCTCGAGCGCATTGGCGAGCGCGCCCAGGCCATATTCGCCGGCGTCGAACGCCGACTTCCAGAAATGATTGGCGGTCGGATCGGCGTAGGGCACGACCATCTCGGTGACGCTGGCGCGATGAATGATGGAGCGCTTGCGCCCGCCATCCTGATAGCCGAGCTGATGCAGCACGAGCCCTTCGCGCGGCGTGAACCCGACGCGAAAGCTCCATTTCTGCCATTCGACGTTCCAGCCGTTGACCGTGAAGCTCGGCCCCTCCGGCTGTTCGATGTTGAGCGGCTTGATGTCGGTGCGCGGCGATGCCACCTCATGGGCGCCGTAATTGCGCTTCTTGCGCGGGATCGGGATCACCGGATCCTCGTCGGTGAGGTCGATGACCTTGCCTGCGATCAGGTCGACGACAGCGACCACGCCTTCGATCGGATGCGCATAGCCGTTGTCCTGCAGATGCTCGCGGAAGTAACTGACCGCACGCACGATGCGAGCGCCCCGCTCGAACGGCAGGTCGAAGAAGCCGGAGGAGAACGGATCGATCTGCACCAGCTCGATGTCCTTGTCCGTCAGCCCGCGGCGACGCATCGCGTTGCGCCAGCCGGGATCGGCCTTCACCGTGGCATCACAGCGGAAGAAGTCCTCGAGCGTCACCGGCGGCTGGCCGTAGGGCGCCTCGCGGTTCGGCACCACCTYGCGGTCGACAATTTCTGCTCTACCGAGGTCGACGACGAGTTCCACCGACTCACCGCTGGCGATATCGAGCGAGACGACGAACGCCTTGCGCGGCAAGACCTGTCCGCCCGCATGGGCGGTGAGTTCGGCCTTGGTGGGCTCTTCCAGCCGCACGATCGGGAAGCGGCAATGATCCGGCGCAGCCGCCGCAGCCCGGACCAGACCGCACGCGGCCGCGATCTCCTCCGAGGTCAAGGGATCGAGCGGATGGACGGCGATTGCAGCGGCGGCAGTGATGTCCTGCATGGATATCTCCATCGATTGTTTCGGCACCCTCGGACGGTCAGGACGATTGCACCGCGATAGCCCGAAGGCCGCGCGCCGGTCGACATCGTGGGGCGCGCATCCTCCGGCAACARGCTGTGCTCGGCCAGAACGCAGTCGTGCGCGAGACTGCCAATCAGACGCAGGACAGCGTTATCGAAATCGGGCAAGATCAGCCGCAATCCGCCAGGGGCGCCGGCCAGCAATGGCCCGCATCTTGCARGTGCTCCGGCATCAGATTCCGCGATCATGTCATGAGCTTGAAGAACACGCCGCAGATTCGGACCGGGYGCCCGGGATTGGTGCAGACGACCAGCGCCGACGTCGACGAGCACTGTGCGCAACTCGGCGGCTGGCGGCTGACCTATGACCAGATCAGCGCCGGYGCGTTCCGGGGCAGCTTCACCCWGATTTCGCTGCCGCGGCTGCAGATCTTCCGCGAGGTCACGAGCCAGCAGGTCCGGCAATATGGCCGCCTCGACGCCGACTGTTTCAGCGTCGGCCTCGCCTGGCACAGCGGGGGACCGCTCAGCCTCAACGGCACGGGGATCACGCAGGATGCGCTGGTCGTGTCCTTCGACGCCGATATCGACTTCTGCACACCGCGCGCGTTCGAGCTGCGCGGAATGACCCTGTCGACRCAGCTGATCGAAGCGATCGCCGGTCAGCTCGCCATCGAGCTACCCGCTGATCTGAAACATCGGATGCGCGCCATTGCGGCGCCGGCTGACGCGCTCCGTCGATTGCGCGCKGCGCTCGCCGCGATGGACGCTGTGCTCGGCGCCCCTGAGGAGTTCCTGCACGACACGACGATCAGCGAGGCGCTGCAGGACAGCCTGCTGCTTGCGATCACCGACCTGCTGCCCGACGCACGCTTGTGCGACACCMGCCGCAGCGCTGCTGCACGCAAGCGTATCGTCGCGCAGGCGACCGAGATGATGTTGGCGTCATCGGATCAACCGCTGTCGCTGCTCGATGTGTGCAAGGCGGTCGGGGCCAGCCGCCGCAAGCTGAGCTATTGCTTCCAGGACGTGCTCGGGACCAGCCCTGTCAGCTATTGGCGCGCCATCCGGCTCAATCGCGTGCGGCGCGACCTCAAGTCGCGACGCGATCCGCGCGACGGAATTTACGACATCGCCGTGCGCCACGGCTTCTGGCACTTCAGCCAATTCTCGCTCGACTACAAGCGCCATTTCGCAGAACTGCCATCCGAAACCCTGCGGCGTGCGCGTATGGACGCATCCTCGCAGTTCAGGCAAAACTCCTTCCGTCACTGATGTCCGCGGCGTGAGCCTGCCGGACCAAGAACGGGTGCCCATGCGAGGCGCCCGATGAGCGGAGGACGAGATGCTGATCCCGATGGCCGACGTGCCGCGTTGGTATGCCGAGCGCAAGCCCAAAGACAGCATCGCGGTCCAGCACGGAACGGACGCGCTGACCTGGGATCAGCTCGAGCGTCGCGCCAATGCCCGTGCGCGCGCTTTCGCGGCCAAAGGCGTGAAGCCCGGCGACTTCGTCGCCATCGGCCTGCCCAACGGCAATGCACTGTTCGAAACCAGCTTCGCGGTGTGGAAATGCGGCGCGACGCCGACGTCGCTGTCGTGGCGACTGCCGCGCGGTGAGGCCGCTGCGGTGCTCGAGATTCTCCAGCCATCATTGGTGGTCGGCGGCGAGGCCGATTGGAACGCWCCCAACGCGCTGCCGGCCGATTTCACGCCGGAARGTTTTTCCGATGAGCCGCTCAGCGCGCCGGTGTCGCGCTATTGGAAGGCGATGACATCGGGCGGCTCGACCGGGCGCCCGAAGGTGATCCTCGATCATCAACCTGCGGTGACCGACACCGCCGCCGAGCCGCCGCTGGGAATCCCGAAGGGCGCGTCGCTGCTCAATCCCGGTCCGCTGTATCACAACGCGCCCTTCATCGTATCGCACTACGCCTTGTTTGCCGGCGGCAAACTGACGGGCATGGTGAAGTTCGATGCGGAGGAGACGCTGCGGCTGATCCAGGCGCAGCGCATCCAATGGGTCAATTTCGTGCCGACCATGATGCACCGGATCTGGGCGCTGCCGGAGCCCGTGCGCAACAGCTACGACGTGTCGAGCCTGAAAATGGTGTTCCACATGGCCGCGCCGATGCCGCCATGGCTGAAAGAGCAATGGATCGCGTGGCTCGGACCGGMGCGCGTCTACGAGCTCTATGGCGGCACCGAACGGCAAGGCCGCACCATCATCTCCGGAACCGAGTGGCTGCAGCACAAGGGCTCGGTCGGCAAGATCGACGAGACGTGCAAGCTTCGCATCCTCGGCCCCGATGGCAACGACGTCCCTCCGGGCGAGAGCGGCGAGATCTACTTCCTGCCGGCGGACGGCCCCGGCAGCACCTATCACTATCTCGGCGCCGAGCCGAAGCGGCGCGCCGACGGCTGGGAGTCGCTCGGCGACATCGGCCGGCTCGACGCCGATGGCTATCTCTATCTCGGCGACCGGCTTGCCGACATGATCCTGCGCGGCGGCGCCAACATCTATCCGGCCGAGGTCGAGGCGGCGCTGATGGCGCATCCTGACATCCGCTCCTGCGTCGTGGTCGGCCTGCCCGATCCGGAGCTCGGCCAGCGCGTGCATGCCATCGTCGAGATCGACCGCGCCAAGGACACCGAGGCGATCGTCGCGGGCATGAGCACGTTTCTCGCCGACCGGCTCAGCCGCTACAAGCATCCGGAAAGTTATGAGTTGGTCGACGTGATGCTGCGCGACGATTCCGGCAAGGTGCGCCGCACCTTGCTGCGCGACGAGCGGGCGACCTGGCTCAAGGAGGGCCGTCAGTTCCGCATCATGCCGGCGCGGGCTCAGCCCGCGGACTGAGGCCGCGGAATTTTTCGAACGTTTACGATCGTGGCGTAGACTCCGTAAGGGCAAGGAGAGTCCGCGCCATGATCTCGAGACGACGGTTTCTGCACACCGCAGCGACGGCCGCGGCGCTGCCTTTGGCGCGGATGCCGCGGGCCCAGGCCGAGTTACGCACCATCCTCAACGATGCGAGCCGGCTCAATCCGACGCCGGTCGCCAGGCACGTGGTGATCTCCAGGCCCACCACTGACGATCTGATCGCCCGGCTCCGCGCCGAACTGAAGGAGGCGGCGGCCGCCAAACGTCCGGTCACTGCCGCCGTGGCCAGGCATTCGATGGGCGGTCAGAGCCTGCCGCGGGACGGCACCGCCGTGACCCTCGACGGCGGCCCGATCGAGCTCGACACCACGGCGCAGGCCTATCGCACCGCTGCCGGCAACCGCTGGTGGGACGTGATTGCCGCGCTCGACCCGAAGGGCTTCTCCCCGGCGGTGATGCAGTCGAACAGTGATTTCGGCGTCGGCAGCACGTTCAGCGTCAATGCACATGGCTGGCCGGTGCCCTATGGACCGTTCGGCTCCACGGTGAAGTCGATCCGCATGCTGCTCGCCGACGGCACGCTGGTGACATGCTCGCGCACGGAGAACGCCGAACTGTTCGGGCTGGCGATGGGCGGCTATGGCTTGTTCGGCATCATCGTCGATCTCGAGGTCGAGATGGTGCCGAACCTGCTGCTCGAACCGCGCTTCGAGCGCCTGCCGCCGGAGACCTTCGCCGCGCAGTTCACGCGCGCGATCGACGGCGATGGCCATGTGAAGATGGCCTATGGCCGGATGTCGGTTTCGCGCAAGGCGTTCTTCGACGACGCGCTGCTCGTCACCTTCCGCCCCGCGCCCGATGCGCCCGCGACGCTGCCGCCGGCGGCGAACTCGGGCAAGCTGACGGGCGTCGCCAACACAATCTACCGCGCGCAGACCGGCTGGGAAGTCGCCAAGGGGCTGCGCTGGTTCATGGAGACACGACTCGGCCCCGCCATCTCCGACAGCCACTACACCCGCAACTCACTGATGGCCGAGCCGGTCGCCAATCTGGCGCAGAAGGACATGCACCGCACCGACATCCTGCATGAATATTTCGTCGCGCCGGAGCGGTTCGGCGAGTTCCTCACCGCGTGCCGCGAGATCATTCCGAAAGCAAGGGCCGAATTCCTCAACGTCACCTTGCGCTACGTCGCCGAGGACAAGACGCCCGCGCTCACCATCGCGCCGGTGCGCCGCATCGCCGCCGTCATGTCGTTCTCACAGATGACGACACCGGAAGGCGAGGTCGACATGCTGCGCACGACCGAAGCGCTGATCGATCGCGTCACCGCGATCGGCGGCGCGTTCTATCTGCCCTATCGCCTCCATGCCCGCCGCGATCAGGTCGAGCAAGCCTATCCGGCGGCCGCGCGCTTTGTCGCCGCGAAGCGGCACTATGATCCGGGTCTGTTGTTCCGCAACGCGATGTGGGACGCCTATTTCGCATGACACCAACCGCCGCCAGTTTCTCACTCGATCGTTATCGCATCGCCGCGCTTGCCCTGGCCGTAGCGCTGTTGTTTGCGGCCGCGACCGACTACATCCCGTCCTTCATCGATGCACAGGGGCGCGTCTTCGGCCTGTTCCAGCTCGACATCTACAAGGACGCGCTGCATGTCGCCTCGGGACTCTGGGCCYTTGCCGCGATGGCGACGCGACGGAGCGCTGTGTTCTTTCTGCGCGTCTTCGGCACCTTGTACTTCCTCGACGGGGTCATGGGCGTGTTCACGGGCTCCGGCTATCTCGAYCTTTCGATCGTCATCGACGGCATCCGCGACAGCTCGCTGCTGGTGAAGATTCTGTCCAGCCTGCCGCATCTTGCCCTGGGCGCGCTCGGTATCGCCGTCGGCTGGTCGCCCTGGGGCGCGAGGCCCGCGCACGCATGAGCCTGCGTCGCAAAATCGCCTATCTGGCCATCGCGGTCGTGGCTGCCGCGGCGCTCGGGGTTGCCGCCACGGTGATCCGTGTCGAGACGGTCTGCACCGCGGACGTGCCGACGCCTGCGGTCACGTCGCAGTTCGGCATCAGCGATCCCGGCTATGCACGGGCGCAGGGCGACAGCTTTCTGACGTTTCCCGAATGGTACATCGTCCACGCCTATAACGATCTTGCAGCCGTCACCGAACAAGGATCGGAATCCGACTTCCGCTATGCATCGAGCATCGCCGGCTTCTGGCGCAGCCTGTGCCGCGCGACCCGGCAGGCTGCCGGATCCGGCCCGGCCACGTCGGATCAGAAGCTGACAAACTACATCATCGGCTTCAGCTTCACCGCCGAGATGGCGCTGCAAGGCGCCTATGAGACCAGCATCGGAGCGCTCAGCGCGGCGACGACGGACCATGGCAAGACGGCCGAGGATGCGTTCAACCTGGCTCTGCTGCAGGACTACGCGGCGTTCCTGTATCAGACGCCGTGGTATCGCTACCCCTTTGCCGCCAAGCTCGACCAGTTCTGGCGCGAGACACCGTTCGTCCCTTCGCTGCGGGCGGTGGAGCGGCGGATCTCGCTCAGCCTGCAATATGCCGCCCGGGCCGCCTATGCGGCGGTGATCGGCTATGCGGCAGGCTATGATCCGGCCGTTCTCACCATTCGGAGCGTCGTCACCGGCCTGCCGGCGGCGGAGCTCGCGACCATCCCCGGCGTGACGGTCATCCGCGAGGTGGCCGACGCGAAAGGCGCAACGGGCGTTCTGGTCGAGACCGAACGCTACGCCAAGTTCGACGCGTTCGTGAAGCAGCTCGGGCGCCATGCCGGGGCGACGCTTGGTGAAGTGGCCGGCAACCATCGCATCCTGGTCACCATCGTCGTTCCTCCTGGCGACGGGCGGCTGGCAGCCTTCGATGGACTGCCTATATTCAGTGTCCCGGTTCAGTCCCGTCCCGGTGCCCGGCGCATCGGCGTCGACGTACCGGTCCGATCGCTGGTTCAGGATGTCACTCGTTTCGAAGCGGCCGGCTACATGTTCGAGCATGCCTACGATTACTGATCGGACTCTCCGATACTCCCCCCTGCCCTGGCGGGGGCTGCTGGCCGTGGCTTTTGCCTGGTTCGCCGGCATGGCCACCATGGCGCTTGTGATCAAGCCGGACAGCGTCGTGGTGTTCGGGCCCGCGGACCGCATGATCGCCACGATCGTCGCCGCCGATGGAGCCTTGCTCGACGCCGGACGCTTCCATGTCGCGGCGAGAATGGGGAATGCACCGGTCGGCAACCTCTATGCGGCCGGAGCATGGTTCGTCTGGCCGATTCCAGCGAAGGGCTGTGGCCGCTTGTGACCGGCGCGGACCGTCGTTYCTCCCGGACGACCGGCGGATCCGCGGAACTGGCGCCGACGTTGAAAGATGTTAAGCTCGCTTCAATGCTGCGGCCATGACGCGACACGAAGCAAGAGCTTGGTCGGCGCCTCCAGGCGGCGACAGAGCAGGAGAAAGAGATGCCTTCTTTGACCGAATGGAAAGTGCCGTTCGCCTTCCAGCCTCGCGCCGAAGATTACCAATATGATCTTGATCACGCCTTGTCCTCGATCGTGGGCCTGCACGCGATCATTCCCGCCGACGCGTTCAGCGCGGAGACGCTCGGCACCGAACGCGCCGGCAATGCGGTCGTGATCGACGAAGGCCTGGTGCTCACGATCGGTTATCTCATCACCGAGGCCGAATCCGTCTGGCTGCACCTCAACGATGGCCGGGTGGTCGAAGGCCACGTGCTGGGGTTCGATTTCGCCACCGGCTTCGGTCTGGTGCAGGCGCTCGGGCAGCTTGACCTGCCGGCATTGCCGCTCGGCTCCTCGGAGTCTGCCAAGATTGGCGATCAGGTGGTGCTCGGTGGCGCCGGCGGCCGCACGCGATCCGTCGCCAGCCAGATCATCGCCAAGCAGGAATTCGCCGGCTATTGGGAATATCTGCTGGACGAGGCGATCTTCACCCATCCGGCGCATCCGAATTGGGGCGGCACTGCCCTGCTCTCGGCCAAGGGCGAGCTGATCGGCATCGGRTCGCTGCAGCTCGAACGYGAGCGCGACAACAAATCTGAGCACGTCAACATGATCGTGCCGATCGATCTGCTGAAACCGATTATCGACGATCTCAAGCGGTTCGGCCGCGTCAACAAGCCGGCCCGGCCCTGGCTCGGCCTCTACGCCACCGAGGTCGACGATCGCGTCGTGGTGATCGGCGTCTCGAACAACGGCCCCGCCGCCCGCGCCGAATTGAAGGCCGGCGACGTCATCCTCGGCATCAATGGCGACAAGGTGACGAGCCAGAGCGAATTCTACCGCAAGCTCTGGGCGCTCGGCGACGCCGGCGTGGACGTGCCACTCACGGTGCATCACGAGGGCGTCACCTTCGACGTCACCGTGGCCTCGACCGATCGCGCCAAGCTGCTCAAGGCGCCGCGGCTGCACTGAGCGGCGGATGTCGCTGGGTCTGGCATAGCCGGCCATCGACCTTCGGTCGGAACGCCTCCGCGTCCAAGCGGGGCGAGTTGGGCGCAGTCCCCTRGAGACACCGCGCATCGCCGCCCGCCTCGATCGGCCGCCGACAGCGATCGCTATGAGGCTCCGAGCGGCCTACCGGGACGTGGAACCGCCGCGTTCGGAAAATGATCATTGCCCGCACCTCCGATTTTGCGTTTGCATGCAGGCGCTCGCGGGTAAGCGGGTGATACAGTTCGGCCGCTCGGCCAGGGAGACCCGCATGACAGAAGCCGTGGTGGACGACATCCTCATCGTGTTGCCGCCGCTGCTCCAGACGCTCGAAGCTCTGTCCTATGTTGCGCGTTATCTGAACCCGCCGGATTTCGACCAGGTGATGACCGAGATCGGTGATCCCGATCAGGTCCTGCACACCGCGCGGTCCCACCTCACCGCATGGCCGGCCGATTTTGCCCATATCCGCATCGCCTTCGACACCGCTGCTGAGGCAGCGCTGGCGTCGTTTGCGGGCCTGCGCGCCGTCCAGCGWGGCGAAGGTGATCTGATCGATGTGTACCGCGCGCTGCGCCAGCTGCCGCGCGCGCTCGAGGCKCTGTTTCCGCTGGCGGCGACGTTGCCGCCGCTGAGCGAATTCTTCCTGGAACCGACGTTCGAGCAGGACGACACGTTGCGCCAGCTGCTGGCAGCGTCGTCGGCCGGCAAGGACACCGTCTTTCACGACCACAATGAGATCGGCAACCGGGGCGGCTTCTCGCTCTACGTGCCGGAATACTACACGGCCGATCGTGCCTGGCCGCTGGTCATGGCGTTGCATGGCGGCAGCGGCAATGGACGCGATTTCCTGTGGAGCTGGCTGCGCGCGGCGCGCAGCCTCGGCGCCATCCTGGTGACGCCGACCGCGATGGGTCCGACCTGGGCATTGATGGGGGACGACGCCGACACGCCGAATCTGGTGCGCATCCTCGATCTCGTGCGCAGCCGGGTGGCGATCGATCCCGCGCGRATGCTGCTGACCGGGATGAGCGATGGCGGCACGTTCTGCTATGTCAGCGGCCTGGAGCACAGCTCGCCGTTCACCCACCTCGCTCCCATCGCGGCGACCTTCCATCCGTTGATGGCCCAGATTGCCGACCGCGATCGTCTGCGCGGACTGCCGATCCAGATCGTCCATGGCCAGCTCGACTGGATGTTCCCGGTCGAGGTCGCGCGGCACACGCGGGATGCGCTGGCCAAGTCGGGCGCCGATGTCGTCTATCGCGAGATCGACGATCTCAGCCATTGCTATCCGCGCGAAGTGAACGTCGAGCTGCTGCGCTGGCTGACGAGCTGATTCACGCGCACGCTGCATCCAGCGGGCCATCCGCATGACGGTTCGGTAACCCAGGGGACACAATGTCGTCGGGATTTGGTCGCATGACTTGATCCTTAACCAAACAGCGGGGGCGCTGCTCAGGGCGGTCTTGATGCCGCCGAAGGTCCGCTCATGCCCTCGCTTTCCACGCCCGTGGCGCTGTCGTCCGCCCGGCCCACCGCCGTCCTGCTCGCCAATGGCGTGAACCGTCTCGAGATCACGCTCAAGCTCACCACGGCGATCCTGGCGCTCGCCGCYGGCGTCTACACYTATCTTGGCGTTCGCGAGCTGCTCAATGGCAGCGCAACCACGGTGTTCTTCGCCGCAGTCATCTATTCCGTCGCGGTCTCGGTCGGCATCTACGCCTTCTGGGTGTTCATGATGCAGTTCATGCCGCACGTCACCAGCCTGGTCGGACGGCTGCTGATGGCCGGCTGCATGCTGCTGGGCTCGCTGATGATCGTCGCGATGTCGTCCTGGCTGAATGCCTCGGCGCTGGCCGGCGCCGCCGCAATCCAGCAGCACCTTGCGATCACGGTGCAGAACTACACGCGCGATCTCGACCGGGCCAACAGCCAGGCGATTGCGGCGCAGAGCCTGCTTCCCGACATCCAGCTCGCCTCGTCCCGCTTCGCCAAGCTCGCGGAAGCGGAGCGCGCCGGCTCACTCACCGGCACCTCGGGTTCGGGCACGGTCGTGCAGYTGCTCAGCCAGATGTCGACACAGCTCGACGGGCTCGGACAACAGGTGCAGGAATCCGGCAAGCGCGTCTCCGGGCTTTATGAGCAGGGTAGCAAGAGCCTCGCCAAGATGCGCGAGCTGATCTCCGACCGCGGCCCGATCGCCACGCGCAGCGACGCCTTCGCCACGGAGTCGCTGAACCTGATGGGCGTGATCGCCAATCTGCAGCAGACCTCGGTCGCGCCCGCGGTGAAGCGCGCTGCGACCTCGCTGTCGTCGGGCTTCATCGCTCCAGCCGCCGGCGGACGCAGCGGCGATCTCGCCGAGCGGCAGACCGCCGTGGTCGGCAAGGTCGAAGGCGCGATTGCGACCCAGGCGGCATCGCTTGCGGATGCCGCGGACAAGATCCTGGCGCTGCCGCGCATCGAGCCGACCCGGTTCCAGAGCTTGTCGCCGGCCGAAGCGGTGCTGCGCTATGCCGGCGACTTCATTCCGAGCTGGGCCGGTGCAATCTCCATCGACCTCATGCCAGCGGTGCTGGTCCTGATCCTCTGCGTCGTGCATGCCGCGATCCGCCGTGAAGGTCTGCCGGTCGCGAGCGCGTCCAGCCTGACCGCAAGCGACCTTGTCACGGCCCTGCAGATCGCACGCGAGGTCGAGGACGCACGGCGCGCGGCCGAGGCACGGCCCGTCTCGACCTCCGGCGAACCGGCTGCGGCGATGGCGGTCGAACCGCCCGCACCAGCTRCGGCGGCTGCCGGCGATGAGAACGTCACCTCGCTATCGTCGGCCCGGATCGGGAAGTAATCCCGTGGGGTCCGCTCTGCATCGGCACCTCCATCCATGGCTCGCCGGCAATCCCGACGAAAGCATCCTGCGCTGGATCTTTCGCGCTGTCCTCGTCGTCAGCATTGCCGTGCTTGCGGCCGATCTCGTCGAGATCAATCACACCGGGCTCGGCTCCGACGCAGCATCGCCTCAGCTCGACATCCAGCCCGAACAGCCGGAGACGCCCTCGGTGCTGGCGCCGCTGTTGAAGCGGCTGATGGCGCTGCCGACCGGCGATCCCGCGCTGGAGCAGCCGCTCAGCCTCGAGCTGCGCGGCGGCGGACGGCTCTATGCGACGGGCACGATCACGCCCGGCAGCGCACGCGCCTTCACGGAGGAGGTCGAACGGCACGGCGAATATATCAGGACCGTCGTGCTGAACTCGCCGGGCGGCTCGGTCGCGGATGCGCTTGCGATGGGCCGGCTCATCCGCRCACGCAAATTCGCGACGGAGATCGAGGCCGGCAAATATTGCGCCTCATCCTGTCCGCTCGTTTTCGCCGGCGGCATCGAGCGACGCGCCGGCGAGCGCGCCGTGATCGGCGTGCACCAGATTGCCGCCGTCCGAACCGCCAGCGCGGCGCGATCCGGCGACGACATGAGCCGGGCGCAGAACATCTCGGCACGCTGCCAGCGCCACCTGGCCGATATGGGCATCGATCTGAAGGTCTGGGTGCATGCGATGGAAACGCCGCATGACCAGCTGTTCACGTTCAAGCCCGACGAGCTCAAATCGCTCAATCTGGTCACATCCGCGCCAGAATCGCGTCCCGAAAAACCACGCACTTAGTCGGTGCAATCGCGCCTGAACCTTCCGCCGTGATGGCGGAACCAAGCTAGGGCGGCGGCGTTGTCGGCCGTCACACTGGAGAACATGATCATGCGGACATTCGTGGGAATGATCCTGGGTGCGCTACTGCTCGGATTCGGAGTCTACATCCATGATTCGATGCAGACCTCGGAGGTCGCCAACGGGCCGACCGCGCAGAGCCGCCGGACCATCGTGAACTGGGACGTCGCCGCGGACAGCTGGAATTCGCTGAAGACCCGCGCGCATGACGATTGGGTGCGCATCTCGTCCAAGTAACAGGCGCTAACTGACGCCGGCAAAGTCMMGCACGCAGCGCTGTCATTTCCAGGGCGCCTCGACCTCCGGGTCAAGGCGCCCTTTGCTTGTCAAATCGCAACGCCGCCTATTTGGCGGCCGCGGCTTTGCGCGCATCGGCGATCACCTGCTCGAACTGCGCCATTGTCAGCACGCCCGGCACCCTGAACTTGCCCACGATGAAGGACGGCGTGCCGCGAAAGCGCAGCCCGCGCGCTTGCTTGTCGTTCCGCGCCAGCATGGCGTCGATGGCCTTGGCGTYGGCAGCGAGATCGYGCTTGGCGCGATCGACATCGATRCCTGCCTCGGAGAGAAGCTCGTCGATCCGCGGCTCCGTCAGCTTGGAGCTGGTGCCGATCAGGGCCTCATGCGCCCTGGCGTATTTGTCCTGATATTTGCAGGCCAGCGCCATCCGCGCCGCGACGACCGACACCGGMCCGAGGATCGGCCACTCCTTCAGGACCCAGCGYACCTTGCCGTCGTCATGCACGACCTGGTGCAGYTCGGGATCGAGCTTGCGGCAATACGGRCAATTGTAGTCGAACCATTCGACGATYGCGATATCGCCCGCCGCGTTGCCGAGCACCGGCGCATCGGGATCGCGCAGCACCGAGRCTTCGTCCGGCTCGTCGGCCTCCTGCGCGCGGCTTGCACGCGGCCACAGGGACAGCGCAACGCCAGCGCCCAAGGCACCGAGAACGCCGCGCCGATTGGTGTCGAACATGGTCAAATCCGATGGGCCGCGTGTCATCAAGATCAGCTCCAGATATGCAATAGGCTGCGCGTGAGCATATAAAGCGCCACCRCCGCGATCACGATCGAAAACACCACGTTCAATGCGCCACGCCGCTCGGCAAGATGGCGCGCCAGACGGGTGCCGGCAAGGCCGCCGGCGATCCCACCCGCGATAAAGAGGCCGGCCAGATCCCAGGCGACGAGCCCCGACCAAGAGTAGCTCGCCGCGGTTGTCAGTCCGAAGGTGGTGACGGCCACCAGCGACGAGCTCACCGCATTCATGATCGGCATGCCCGTCGCGGCCATCAAGGCCGGCACGATCAGGAAGCCGCCGCCGATSCCGAAGAAGCCGGACAGCGTCCCGGTGGCGAGCCCGAAGCCGAGAATGGCCGGAAAATTGGCCATGCTCATCTTCACGTCGGGAATGCCGACGCGGGCGCGCGTCTTCAGCATCAGCATGGCGATCACCATCATCACCAGCGCGAACAACGCCAGGAGCTTCTGGCCGTCGACCATCTTGCCGAGCAGCGAGCCGCCGAACGCGCCGACGATCCCAGCCACAGCAAACAACGCCGCGATCGGCCAGATCACGGTGCCGCCGCGGGCATGATTGACGAGGTTGACCGCGGCATTGGTGGCGACTGCGATCGCGCTGGAGCCGATCGCGATATGCGGCTCCGGCACGCCGACCACATAGACCATCAACGGCACCGCCAGCACCGAGCCGCCGCCGCCGACGAGACCGAGCGAGAACCCGACCATCGCGCCGCACAACAGGCCCAGCACACCTTGARTCGCAGAGATCATGGCCGCAGCAGGTTCACTTCCGAGCCGCCAAGGCAAGCCCGAAATTCACCGGACCAACAGCGTGATCGCGATTGGAACGAGAAACGACGTCACCAGCGCGTTCAGGCTCATGGCGATACCGGAGAAGGTGCCGGCAAGCGCATCGACCTGGAACGCGCGCGCCGTTCCGATGCCGTGCGCTGCGAGACCCGCTGCAAATCCCCGRGCGCGGAAATCGGTGATGCCGGTGCTATTCATCAGCGGCGTGACGATCACCGCCCCGATGATGCCGGTGAGCACGACGGCCACGGCCGTCAGCGACGGATCTGCGTGCAGCGACTCRCTGATCCCCATGGCGACGCCGGCCGTGACGGATTTCGGCGCCAGCGACAGCACGACATCTTGCGGCAGACCGAAGGCTTCGGCCAGCAGRACCACCGACACGATCGCGGTGATCGAACCGACAATGAGCGCAGCCAGCATCGGCACGATGGCCTGCAGCACGATCCCGCGGTTCTGGTAGAGCGGCACGGCAAGCGCCACGGTGGCCGGCCCGAGCAGGAAATGCACGAATTGCGCACCGGCGAAATAGGTCGTGTAGGGCGTGCCGGTCAGAAGCAGGAAGGCGGCGACGATCCACATCGCGTGCAACACCGGATTCGCGAGCGGATGCCTGCGCGTGCGCAGCGATACCGCATCCGTCACGGCGTAGATCACCAGCGTGACGGTGAGCCACAGCAGCGGCGACTGCGCAAGATAGACCCAGAGCGAGAACGGGTTCGCGCTCATGACCGGTCCCGCTTCGGCGCCAGCAGCCGGCTCGTCGCGACGAAGGCTGCGACCGTCACCAGCAGAGTGATCACCACCGAGAGCAGCAGAACGACCGCGATGGCGAGGCCATGGGCTGCGATGAGATCGAGCTTCTGCACGACCCCCACCCCGGCCGGCACGAACAGCAGCGACAGATTGGCGAGCAGAACGCGGCTGACGCCCTCGATCCGTCCCGCGTCGCTATCGGTGGCGAGCGGGCCGATCGCCAGAAACCGGACTCTGTCTCGCAGCAACAGAAGCACAAGCAGCAGGACCAGGCCGAGCACGGGTCCGGGCAGCGGCAGGGCCAGACTGCGGACGATGACTTCACCGATCAGTTGGCACAGCAGGATGAGGCCGAGGCTTGCGATCATCGCCGATGTTGTTGGTCAGGCCAGCGCGAATTGCAAGCGGCGACCTTCTYCAGAAATCGGCGGCGGCCGGCGCATGAYRCATCCGGCCGCCGGCAAGCTCAAATCGGGCTCTGCTCAGGCCGCGCCCTTCAGCTTCTTCGAGCACTCGCTGTAATAGCCGCCRCCCTTCTCGATCCACTTCATGCCGCCATTGGCGTTGGTGGCCTTGTTGGCATTGTACTGGTCGACGCAGGTGTGCATGCGCGCCTTGCCTGGGGTCTCCTTGGCGTATTTCGGATCCACCGCATTCGGAAACACGGCCGGGCCGCTCGGCGCGGCGGCCGGTGCGGCCTCCTTGGCCGCGGCTTTGCTCTCCTTGGCCGGCTTGGCCTCRGCGGCGGGGGCCGCCGGAGCCGCGGGCGCGGCCGGCGCCGCGGCCGTGGAATCGCTGCCGCATTGGGCTTTGCGGAAGTCGTTCCACTTCTGACCGTTGAGCGTGCCGGCGTCCTTKGCCTGCTTATACTTGGCGCTGCATTCCTGCATGGTCAGCGCCTTCGCCGGCGCGGCGGCAAAGGCAGCCAGGCTGAGAGCGGTGACCGCAACCAAAGATTTTGCGTAGAAACTCATCCTCGATCTCCCTATGGAGCATGATGAATGGGGCCACGATCCTAGCCAGACAGCTGCGGGCGACAAAGCAGCCCCGGCCGTGCCGCAACGAAAATATAATTTGCGTCACACGCCGATCCGGCTCATTCCATTCACTGAGGGTTCAGTATCGGCGGACTCCAGCCCGCGCGTTTCGTTCGAGGAATTCAGTATGACATTCACTGCCCGCGCGGCTGCTGCAACCGCCGCGATCGCYGTCYTGTTGGCGGCGGGGCCCGCGTCGTCCCAACCCGGCCTGGCTCTGCCGGGRCGGCCYGATGCGGCCACCGACAAATTCGCCACCATGGACAAGCCGGCGCGTCGGGCGATCTCGGTGGCGTGCTCCAAGGAGGCCGACGACCAGGGGCTCAAGGGCCGGGCACGGGGCAAATTCCGGTCCGCCTGCAAGCGCGACAAGGCCGCGGCAGCAGCAGCGGCGGCGCCGACCGACAAACCGAAATGACCGCGAGGGGCCGCATCGCCGGCGCCGGGAATGCATGGCGCCTCCGCGACCGCGGGAATTGTTCCCAAACCGCGCTTTTGGCATAAGGCGGCGTGCGCCAGATCATCTCTTCCCTGACCTTCGACCTGCCGAGTCGCGCCAAGACCCTGAGCGCGCTCGAGACGCTCGCTCTCGGCACCGCCGGCGGGTTGATCTTTCTCGTGGCACATCTGCCGGGAGGGTTGATCTCCGGCGCGATGATCGCGACCGGGATCGCGGCGATCGCCGGACGGCCGCTGTCGATGCCGCCGATCCTGACCCARACGATCCTGCTGCTGCTCGGCATCTCGATCGGCGCCGTCGTCTCGCGCGAGCTGATCAATCACGTCAGTGCCTATCCGCTGACGATAGGGCTGCTCGCGCTCGCAACCTTCTGCGCCACGTTCGGCTCCAGCCTGTATCTGCAGCGCGTCCATGGCTGGGACCGGACCTCGGCGCTGCTCGCCGGCAGCCCCGGGGCGCTGTCGCAGATCACGATCCTGGCCGTCGAGCGCGGCGCCGACCTGCCCGCGATCGCCGTGGTGCAGACCCTGCGGGTGATCATCCTGACCGCGGCCTTGCCGCTGGTGCTGGCGCTGGCCGGCGTCGCGCCAGCGGCCCCGGTCTCGCTCGGCCAGCCGGTCGCCTCGTCGCTCGGCCTGCTGGCGCTGCTGGTGGCATCGCTGGTCGCCGCCATGCTGATGCAGCTGATCAAGTTTCCGGCCAGCTGGCTGTTCGGCGCCATGGTCGCCAGCGGCATCCTGCACGGCACCGACCTCGTCGAGGGCGGCCTGCCGGAATGGATGCGCGGCATCGCCCTGATCGGCATCGGCGCGCTGATCGGCAGCCGTTTCGCGCGCATGCGCGTCAAGACGCTGCTCAGCCATGTCAAAGCGGCGCTCGGCTCGTTCGCGATCGCGGTTGCGATCTCAGCGGCTTTCGTCACCGTCATCGTGCTGGTGACCCATGTGCGCTTCTCMGACACCATCGTCGCGTTCGCGCCAGGCGCGATGGACGCGATGATGGCCCTGGCGCTGACCCTGCACATCGATCCGATCTTTGTCGGCGCGCATCACCTGTCGCGCTTTGTGTTCGTCACGATCGCCACCCCCGGCATCATCCATCTGTTCGGGCGGCCGCAAGAGGACGTCGATGACTAGCTCATGACGCGATGACGTCGAGCCGCATCAAGATCCTATCCCTTTGTTGAATATCGCGTTTTTCGGAAAGCYCGTTTTACGTTCAGATCAGGCTATGCGGCGGCCGGCTTSCGCSWGATSCCCCAGCCGGCGATCGCCGCGATCAGCAGCGAGATCAGCACGCTGTAGCCGGCCAGCGACAGGCCAAGGAAACGCCACTGCACCTCGTCGCAGCGCACGACGCGAACGCTGTCCAGCCGCTCCAGCAGGCTGCCGGCACTGCCGAGATTGCCGATCGGGCCGGTGCATTCCGTCGGCCCCGGCCAGAACCCCCATTCGACCCCGGAGTGGTACACGCCAAGCCCGGCATTGCCGAGCGCCGCCAGTGCAATCAGGACGAGCCCGGCCAGCACCAGCCCGCGCGATGCGCCGCGGCCGGCGAGACCTGCGACGAGCACCGCCAGGGGCACGATGGCATAATAGGCCCAGCGCTGCTTCAGGCAGAGCTCGCAGGGTTGCAGGCCCCAGACCAGTTGCATGTACCAGGCGCCGGCCAAGGTCGCCGCCGCGATGCCCGCCGCRAGCAGCGCRGCCGTCACCGCCGGGCTCATGGCGCCCGCCGCCGCGCGGTCCATCACAGAGGTATTGGTCATCGGTYGTCCCCCATGGGCTGTACCCGGCCTCGCGCCGTGCCGTCCCCGGCTCCTACTCCCGGGCGCGAAACCTGTCGAGATGAGAGCCCATCACGTCCGTGCGGGTTGACCCCGCCCCGCCGCCCGCTATAGTCCGCCCCGCTTCGCTGGGGGTCCTGAATACGGGCTCAGGCGAATGCCCCTGTGGCGGAACTGGTAGACGCGCTCGACTCAAAATCGAGTTCCGCAAGGAGTGCTGGTTCGATTCCGGCCAGGGGCACCAACCAGGCTGTTCAAGCCCGTTCCGAAACGTCCGCAACCGTCCGCACCGTGCTCGGAAAGCCTTGAAAAATAGGCACTTCCGCGTACGTTCTAGTTCGTCACCGTTTGTTCTCCTCCGATCCCAGCCGCCCGATTTGCTGGTATTTTTGCTGGTATCGGGAGAACAAACGTTCACGGCGACTTTCGCTTTGCCGAATGAAGGAATTGAGCCGATGGGCGGCAAGAACGACGGCGCGTGCGCCAATCCCAAGCAGATTAAGACCGACGTCGACTGCCGCGCCGCCCGACCGAAATTCGACAATGGCGCGTGGAGTCCCGCTAAGATTTCCGACGTGACCGGCGGCTGGCTCTATCTCTTCGTCACGCCGGACGTGAGCAGGCCCGGCAACGCTGCCTCCAAGCTCTGGCGGATGGACTACCGTTTCCACGGCCGCCAGAAAACCTACTCCATCGGCCCCTACGGCAACGGCAGGGATGGCACGTTCTCGCTCGCAGACGCGCGGCGCGAGCGCGACAAGGCCAAAGACCTGCTCAAGGAAGGCAAAGACCCGAGCATCGAGAAGCAGCTCGACAAGCACAAGCAGGCCGCCGCCCGGCCTTTCGCGCAATGGGCCGATGAGTGGCTCGCCAAGAAGAAGGTGGAGAAAGTCAAGCGCGGCAGGATCGTCGCAGTGCGCGACCCCAAGACCGTCGAGGTGCTCGAGCTGCGCGTCGGCTACGTCAAGGCTCGCTTCGGCAAGCTGTGCAGGCAGGACATCAAGCGTCCCGACGTGCTCGCTTTCATGCGTTCATATGAAGCAGAGGGAAGGCTGGAAACCCGGGACCGAGTGCGCAGCATCGGCGAGCAGATCTGCGACTATGCCGACGTCGAAGGCGACGGCTACAATCCATTCCGCAACCTGAATGGACAGATGATTGCCAACATTTCGACGCCGCGTCCCGGTGTCACCGAACCACGCGACGTCACGCGCGTCTTCAAACTTATCAGCGCACCGTGGACGAGAGCGAGATTTGGTGACGTCGTTGGCCTTGCCTTGCGCTTCAATGCGCTGACCATTCCCCGCCCCGGCATGGTCAATGAAATGGAATGGGGCGAGGTCGATTGGGATGCCAAACGCTGGACTGTTCCAGCTCCCAAGATGAAGACCGGTTGGGACCATGTTGTGCCCTTGTCACGACAGGCACTCGCGATCCTGCGTAGCGTCCAGAAGCTGACCGGCCATCGCCGGTACGCGTTTTCCTGCTCGAAGGACGCGCCGCTATCAAACAATACGCTCAACAAGCGCTTGCGGCTGCTTGGCATTGATACCAAGACTGATCATTGTGCCCACGGATTCCGGACCACGTTCTCGACTCTATCTCACCACGAAGAGATCAAGGACGCCAAGGCATGGGATGGCGATGTCGTCGAGCTGCAGCTCGCACATCTCGATAACTCTACTGTGGAAGGTCTCTACAAGAAGCACGGACCCCTCGCGCTGATCGGCTCGCGCACGAAGCTGATGCAGCATTGGGCTGATCGGATCGACCACTGGCTCGATCCCAAGAAGGTGATGCCGATCAAGGGAGGCGCGCAGGCTTGAGTCGCCTATCATCAGGCCTGTTAAGTTGCCCAATTCAACCCGTCGCAAAGCTCATGTGATAATCGTCGACGCTTGTGCATCTCGTGCTGGAAGGATCGATTTCGCATCCGTTGCATCGCGTTGCGCTTGTCCGCCTGAGATAACCGCAACAGCCGTTGTCGCCTAGATCCAATGCTTTGCCGTGGCTTCGAACGGCCGGATACAATGGAGAAGCAGTGCGACGGAGAGAGTGTCAGTCAGCCCCCGCTGAAAGATAAAGCATTTTCGACCTTCCTGGACTACGGCCACGTCCGAAATATCATCTCCGGCAGCCGAAATTACCGGAAGGGTCATAATACTGTTTCGAAGAGGGGATGGTTGCGGGGGGTGCAACACCCGTATTAGTTCGAGGGCAATCCCACGGCCCGCAGCATGGCCCTGCTAATCGGCCCAATGTCGGATGTGGCTACCGGCCATAAGCGAAGCGGGGTGTCCAGCTTCGCTCCAATTCAGCATCCTCATCCTCCTCATCGAGAGGGGCTTCGGGCAGCCCCTCGCTGGTCAACACGGTCAAGGTGTAGCCGTATTTGCCAAGGCCGATGATCTCTTCATCAAGAGTGATCCGACCCGGGCCGTCGAACCATGTCGCCAAGTCGGTTTCACCAACGGCGCGTTCGGCGCGAAGGACATTCGCCGCATCCGCGTTGAACCTCTGCGTCGCTCCGTCGGGCAAAGGAGCGCCTTTTCGCAAGAACGCTAGCTTGCCGAGATTCTTGAAAGACTCCGAGGTAAACGCATATGCGATCTCGTTGCCCTTGCTGACGATGATCGCCATCGGATAGCTGCCGCACTCCGCGGCCCGAATCGCGGCAGCCGTGATCGAACAATGGGCCTTCTCAGCCAGCTTGAGAATGCCGTCGAGGCCGATCTGATAATTGGAGAGCAGGTTGCGTGTGAGATTGGACGGCAAGAGAAGGCCGCTGGCGAAGTGGTCAGCCTCCAGCTCGATCGACGTATTCTGTGTAAAATTGGCGCGGGACATGTGCGCGCCGCCGGCCTTGATAATCTCCTCGGGATGGCCCGGCAGGAACCAATGCCCCAGCTCATGGCCAATGGAGAAATTCTCGAAGCCTTCGTTGCCGTGCTCGGTGGAGTAGATGATGGTGGCCGAATCACCGGCGAAGATGATCGCGCCGGACACGCCCGTCACTTCGGCTGGTTTCGCCTGGATGACAATATCCCTGGCCTTGGCGATCTCTCGAGGTCTAACTGGAAACTGATTGAAGCCAAATTCCTCAGCGACCTTTTCGCCGTGCTGGGTTGCCATCTTCAACCGAAAGCCCGCCATGTTTCGCCCCCTATTTCTTGTCCTTAATCATTGTGTCGATGATGTTCTGAATAAAAAGTCGATCTTTTGCGCTCAGCTTGTCTTCGTCGCGAAAGGCGGTCGTCGCGGCTTGCGCCCCGAGTAGGTAGTCGGCCGAGACCTTCAGCGCCTTCGCGAGCGCTCGCACGTTGTCGAACGACGGCTTGCGGCGCCCAGCCTCAAAATGGGCGATGGCCGAAGGTTGCATGCCGGCTTCCCTGGCCAGTTCGGATTGGCTTAGCTCCCGCGTTTCGCGCGTTTTGCGCAGGCGAGAGGCGAAGTCTTTTGGTGCGCTTGACTCGGCCATGACAGATCGTATAGAGTTCCATGTCTAGATCGTCGACAGCCCCGCGGGGCTATTTCTTCGGCTCAGGCTATGACAGAGCGTATAGCTACTTATTACGATTTGCGAATCAGGTCAAGGAATCAGGAGTTGTGAGCATGGCAGGCAAGAATCAGCATGTCGTTCCGCACGGTGACGAATGGGCCGTGCGTGGCGAAAGGAATGAGAGGGCAACCTCGATCCATCCGACCCAGGGAGATGCCGAACGGGCTGCACGGGAGATCGCGATCAACCAGCAGAGCGAAGTCGTCATTCATCGGCCGGACGGTCGGATTCGCGACAAGAATTCCTACGGGCACGATCCCTATCCTCCGAAGGGCTAAGCGACATGACGCAGGTTGCAGTTCCTTCAGATAAACCGCCGATTCGTCGAATTCTCTCGATTGACGGCGGCGGCATCATGGGAACGCAGCCGGCGTCCTTTCTTACGTCTCTGGAAGAGGATCTCGACCGGCCCATCGGAGAGTATTTCGATCTGATCGCAGGAACGTCCACGGGCGGCATTCTGGCGATCGGATTGGCGATGGGTCTTCCCGCGCGTGATCTCCTTGACCTCTATGTCCGTCGCGGCCCACACATTTTTGGACAGTCGGGCGGCGCTCTGGCGAGCTTCGCCGGCGACGCGTGGCGTCGCCTCAAGCACATCGTCACCCCGAAGCATGACGCTGATCTGCTGCGGAGCGAACTCTCTACAGTTCTCGGCAGCAGGCGCATTGGGGATGCGAGAACGCGACTGGTGATTCCCGCATGGGATGCCGACCATCGCGGTGTCTATATTTTCAAGACAGCGCATCATCCCCGCCTCAAGACCGATTACAAGCGCCTCGCCGTCGATGCCGCGATGGCGACGGCCGCCGCGCCCACCTACTACAAGCGCCACCGGACCGCCGAGGATGTCGGTCTGCTCGACGGCGGCGTATGGGCCAACAACCCGATCGCGTTGGCGGTGGTCGAGGCCGTCACTTTGCTCGACTGGCCGGCCAGCAGTCTGCGAGTGCTGAGCCTGGGCTGCGTCAACGAGGTCTACATGATCGGCGAGGCGCCTGGTTGGGGCGGTCTCGCAAAGGATGTGACCCGCCTGTTCATGGACGGCCAGTCGCATGGCGCGCTTGGTATGGCGAAGTTGCTTACCGGCCATCAATACGAACGTGAGGCGATTTTCCGGTGCTGCCCGGATGTGCCGAAGGATTTCTTCAATCTCGATGACACGCGCAAGATCGCGCAACTCAAAGGCATGGGCGCCTCATCAGCTCGTAAGGAGCGTCCTCGCATTGAACCCGTTTTTCTGACGGAAACTGCCGAATCGTTCAAACCTATCTACACCGTGAAAGGAATTGAGCCATGAATCAGATGTTCACGGCGCCTCCCCAGACGCATCTGCTTTTGCGCAAAGCCGAGGTTTACTCGCTCCTCGATCAGATTTGCCAAGCGCTGGAGTTGACCGCTGCTCAGCTTGAGGCTGCGCGGACGAGCTACGAGGCTGTCGCGGAATGGCTCTCCGGGTCGGACAACCCTCTTCTGAAGTGGATCGATATTTATGCTCACGGCTCGACCGGCCTCGGCACGACGGTCAAACCGATCGGGCGCGAAGATTTCGACGTCGATCTCATCTGCAAGGTGCTGCGCTTTACCGCTGACCGGCCACCGGCAGAGTTGAAACGCATTGTCGGCGATCGCCTGAAGGAGAACGCGCGCTACGCTGCCATGCTCGAAGAGAAGAAGCGCTGCTGGCGCTTGAACTACGCACGCGAATATCATCTCGACATCTCGCCGACGATCAACAATGCCAAATGCGCCAACGGCGGCGAATTGGTTCCCGACAAGAAGCTGCGGGAATTCAAACCGACGAATCCGAAAGGCTACAAGGCGCTCTTTGAACGCAGGGCAGCCCTAATCCCCACCTTGCGGATGCAAAAGGCTCTCGCTGCCGAGGACCGTGCGGCCGTCGAGCCCTTCCCTGTGCATGGCACCGCCAAAGGCATCCTGCGGCGGACGGTGCAGATCCTCAAGCGGCATCGTGATGTGCATTTCCTGGAAGTCGTCGAGGAGATCGCACCGATCTCCATCATCATCACCACGCTCGCGGCACAGTCGTATGAGTATTGCGTCAAGAGCTTTGTTTTCGATTCCGAACTTGACGTTCTGATCGCGACCATTCGGTTGATGCCACACTTCATCGATAAGCCGGTCGTCAATGGTCGGCGGATCTATGTGGTGGCCAACGAAACCACGGTCGGCGAGAACTTCGCCGAGCGCTGGAATACTGAGCCGGCTCGCGCCGCCGCCTTCTACGAGTGGCATGCGAAGGCACTGGCGGACTTCGAGGCCCTTCCGGATTTGCAGGGCATCGACGTTATCGGCAAGAGCTTGGAAGGAAGCCTCGGGAGTTCGGTCGTTCGCAAAGTTATCGATGCTCGCACCGACAGCATTTCGCAGGCACGCACGGCCAAGAAGCTCTACGTCGCGCCGACGGTCGGGCTCACGCTGTCCAGCGCGGCCAATGCGACGCCGGTTCGCTCCAACACGTTCTTCGGTGACTAGGTGTTTTCGCGTGACCGCCCAGACCTGACGCCCGCGCAGCAGTTTATGTTTCTGCGCGCCAATCCCATCTGTACGGGGACAGGCCGGCTGCACGCGACTGGCTTTATTTGGGATTATCGTGACAGGCCGACGCCCCTTAGCCGTGAATACTCCATGCGCATTACATTTCAGCGGGGCGAAACACCAAGCGTCTTCGTCACGGACCCCGAGCTTTCGGCTTTGGCGGGTGAGCGGCCCCTGCCGCACGTCTATCATGATCCCCTGCGCCTGTGCCTCACGTTGCCAGGAACGCGCGAGTGGACCGGCACGATGCGGATCGATCAGACATTCGTACCCTGGGCCACAACGTGGCTTTACTATTTCGAGGACTGGCTGATCTCCGACGACTGGAAGGGCGGCGGCAAGCACCCCGATCCGACGGATAACGAGCGTTATGGTCGACGGGTGCGTCGCGCGACGCGGCAACCGAGGATCTGACGGCTATATTACAATACATGCGGCGTCCCCTTCTGCTTTGATGCTATCTACCTTAACTGACAACTTCCTCTCGCCTTCCGGCCCCTTATCCGCCGCCATGACGCACTTGAACATCGGCGGGACCAGCTTAGCCGGATCGGGAAGGCGCGGCTGCGAACGCGGTCCCGGCTAGAGCTTCGGAATAGGCAACGAAAACTGCGCATGGCGCGGGCCCAAACCGGCTTTACTATTCGGCCTATTGGAGAGCCGACAATGGGAACCCCGCTCTGACTCTTTCCTGAGGATGCTCTCCGAGGGCTACCCTTCGGCTCGCTTAGCGAAATGACGCACTCGGCGAGCCTTCAAAAAAGCTTCTGTCCGTCGCCATGAACCGCGCCAACATAGGCGCAATGAGTTTGGTCGAAGCCAAGCATATCGCTCGGTATCTCGGTTCTCATGATGAACACGTAATAGGAGCGCTATCTGGCGGCTCTATTGAGCAGTTTCTCTGGAATGATTCCGTCATGAAGCAAGGCACGCTTTAGCATCGAAATATCACGGCCGTTGTTCACCGCGATTGCGCCGGCAATTTTATCGTGACTATCGAGGAAGATTGCCGTCCAATTGTTCGTTTCAGGATCGTCCAGCACGACACTGCGGTCAGCATTTTGCAGCACTCCTAACGACTGAATGTTGTGTCCAAACTGGTCCGACCATAGCCACGGCGGCTCCGCATAATGCGAGTCAATCCCTGCCATGGATTTCGCCGCGACCAGCGATTGGCCCGAGGCCACCTTCCAGGACTCAAGTCGCTGACGAAACGCGCCGCCTAAGACGGGGTGTGACGTCACCTCTCCCGCAGCGAAGATCGCCGGATCAGATGTCTGGCAGCGATCATCCACGACAATACCATCATCGACGTCCAGCCCCGCGTCCGATGCAAGTTGGGTGTTGGGTTGAACCCCGATCCCGACAACGACTGCGTCGACATCTGCGAATGCATTCCAGCGCAATCGCAACGAACCATCATCCTGATGATGAATTGAATCGATCTTTGAGCCAAATTCGAACTGGACTCCGTTCAGGCGATGCAATTTCTCAGCCCAACGGCTCAGGATAGCAGGCATGCCGCGAGATAGTATCCGATCCGTCATCTCAAACAGAAAAACCTCGCAGGCCATCGCTCGAGCGGCGGCAGCAACCTCTAACCCAATGAACCCGCCGCCGATCACAGCAATTCGACGCGATTCCCGAAGCACGGATTTCAAGCGAACCGCGTCTTCAAGCGTTCGCAGATAGAGAATTTTCGAGCTTTGCCCGACGCTATCCGGCAATTTTCTCGCCCGCGATCCGGTCGCGAGGAGTAGCCGATCGTAAGCATAAGCATTTCCGCAAGCGGTTAGAATTTCGGAGCGGTTTCGATCGATCTGCGTCGCGGTTTGTCCGGGATGATACGAAATACCGTTCTCATGATAGGTCTCCGCGTTTGCCAGATAGCGCGGTGCGCCCTCGCCAAGGACTTCTTTGGACAGCGGCGGGCGATCATACGGCAGGCCGAGTTCGTCTCCGAGAATATCGATCTTGGCTTGTGGCGCCAACTCGCGAAGATGCACGGCGGCTGTGTGCCCCGCGAGGCCTGCTCCGACAATCACAAAACGCATTTTAGCGCTCCCTGTAGGGGAAGGGCACATTCGGCGCGCCCGTCCTCCTTATCCGCCGTTGACAGGCGCCGAGCACTCTCACATTCAATACCTTCAGCCGAAGGCTAGTTGGCAGATTCTGCTGATATTCATCTGCGACGCACTTGCTAGACGCTGTAGAAATCGAGCGCAGTGGCCATTTGATCGTTCGTAAGGGAAATCTTTTTGAATCCGATCAGCCAAGCCTCTCCAAGACGGCGCAGCCGAAATTCAAGGCGTCCGAAGTTGGTATGGCTTTTACAAGCGCGCGGATCGTACGTATGAACCGTGAAGCAGGCATTTCCCTCGATCGAATCCGTCGAGGCCGCATCGACCATGATGTTCGTATAGGAATGAACCGTGCGCGGAAGCGGCATCGCCGTGATGGACTTTCGCGACTGTATCCTGTCAATTCGGTCACTCAGCCCATATGAGTTCTCATGATATATCATTGAAAGCTCGCGGTTCGGATTGGACGTCGTCTCGTACTCGTCCTTCCAGGCCGGCACCCAGAAAATCGCATCGTCAGCGTAGAGCTTGACCCAATCGCGGAATTTCTTCTGATCCAGAAGTCTTGCCTCCGTGAAGAGAACGCGAGTAGCAATCTTCAGGTAATCATCCTCTGACATGTCGCTAACCTAGCCTTCCGAGGGATCACGAGTCATAAGGCGCAGCCATTCCCGGTAACCGGAATGAAAGCATGTCTCATCGCCGAACAGGGGCGCTCCATAGGTCCACCGATCAGGTGAAACCTGCAATTCGGAAGAGTAGTTGAGTGCCTCGCCGGACTTCGGCCTCAAGCCTCGCGCATACCCCTGCGTAGGACCAGCGAAACGAGCTCCGTAGCCGGTCTGGCAAAGCTCGTACATGACGTTGTCGTCGGACGTCGCAAGACCGCTCGGATTGAAGAAATCCTCATACAGACGGATGCGAACGCGGCGCGCCTCGTCACTTTCACCAACTGGGGCAAGACAGTGAGACGTAATCTCCGTCTTGTCCGGAGCCAATGGCCGCCACGTCCGCAACTGCAGCGTGCCGATATCAACGATCTGCAGGTTAGGATAAATCGTGAGATTGCGCTGACGAAACATCCACTTGAGCTTGTCTTCCCGAGTCTGCCCCTGAACCGTCGACAGAAGTTTGCCATCCTGATTGAGAGGGCGGAGCTTATAAACCCTTGACGCATGAATGGACCACATCATCGCGTGCCCCCTCGCCAGGCTGAAGCTTCCTTGCGCGTCGGGGTCGGTCTCTGTCGGATTCCACGGCTTTACTTCTAGCGGTCCTCTCCGCACTTCACGCTTCTTGAGAACGTCGATATACGAACTGTGCGTTGAAGCGAAGTGGTAATAATCAAGCCCGTTCTCGAACTGAAGCTTCCAATTGGCGTCGAACGTGTAGCTTACGTTTCCGTCAACGAACTCCAGCCCTTCGATGCCCTGATCGACAACGAGATCGATAAACGCGCGCGCGTCACCAAGATGCTCCTCTAGCGTCGGCACGTCGGGCGACACGCTTGCAAACAGAAGCCCTCGATAGCTTGCAATCTTGGGAACAGGCTTGAGGCCATGATCATCCGCAAGAAAGGACGGCGGATACTGGCCATCCTTCTCATCGGTCATCGAAACATTCTTGCCGGCACTATCGTACGACCACCCATGATAGCGACAAACATGGAATTTCTGATTGCCCTTCTTAAAGGGGCAAACGATCGCCCCGCGGTGGCGACAGGTGTTAAAGAAGCATCGAATTTCTCCAGTCCCGTCCTTTGTAATCAGGACGGGGTGGCGCCCGATGTACGTCGTCACGAAGTCATTCGGCTTGCGTAACTGACTTTCCAGCCCGACGAAAACCCAAGTCCCCTCGAAAACGTGAGTAAGTTCGCGCTCAAAAATATCCTGGTCGGTGAACACCGTCCGATCTACCCGAAATATTCCGTCATCGGGTCGATCGTCCAGCAGCTTCGAAACCATTTCGGGTGTGATTGGCCCACCTCTGACACCACCGTCGCTCGGCCTCACAGGGCTGGGTACTTCCGACCTGAAGCTGGTCAATTCGACCTCCTCTATTTTTCTTGTAGCAAAGCGGAGCGGCTATTTCGGACGAGATGGGGGCGTCACACAAAATGGCGACATCGTCGCCCCCCTTGCCGTTAAGTTAGGTTGACGCGTCGGGATTAGACGGTGCCGAGGTGACATCGATTTCCACAGCATCACCGGCGACACGAACAGGATAGGTTGCCAGGGCCGTTTCTGCTGGTGAGGTCAACGCCGCGCCCGTTCGAACATCGAAGCGGGCGCCATGAAGCGGGCACTCGATCTCGTAACCATCGAGCCAACCGTCGGACAGAAGTGCATAGGCATGAGTACAAACGTCAGACGTGGCAAAATACTCTTCGCCGCAGCGGTAGAGCGCAACTTTGCATCCGTTGATATTGAGCTGCTGAATGCTGTCATCCGACACATCTTTCGTAAGAGCGGCTTTTACCCAGTTAGTCATTCGAGTCGACGCTCGCTTTTGGATTGTTGCGAACTTCAGTTCTTTCCGAACATATTCTTCCAGGCCTCGGTGCCCGGCTTCGCTTCCCATTGTTTGCTGTCGGACAACGTATTTATGCCCGCCCTAACCCCCGGACGGTCTTTGATCGCCTGGTACCATCGATCAATGTTCGGGTACTCCGACAAGTCACGTCGATGCAGCTTTCGCGTGCGAACCCAAGGGAATGTGCTGATGTCAGCGATGGAATACTCGCCGGCGAGATATTCAAATTCGCCAAGGCGCTTCTCGAGAATGTTGTATATTCGACCAACTTCCCGATCATAACGTTCGATCGCGTAATCGATCTTCTCAGTCGCATACACCATGAAGTGGTGCGCTTGGCCCAGCATTGGACCCATCGTCGTATTCTGAAATACAAGCCACTTTAGCGTATCGTAGCGCTTTTCAGGATCCTGAGAGAGAAATCTACCGGACTTTTCCGCGAGATAGATAAGAACGACCGCGGATTCAAAAACTGCATATGGCTTGTTGTGCGGGCCATCGTGATCCACGATGGCCGGCACTTTGTTATTTGGATTGATCTTCAGAAATTCCGGATGAAACTGCTCACCTGCCGTTATATCAACCGGAACTACACGATACTCCAAGTCCAACTCTGCCAGCATTATGGCTGCTTTATACCCGTTCGGGGTTGGCCAGAAGTATAGATCAATCATCGCAGAGGACTCCTATCCGACGATCTTGAGCCCTGCTGGCTTGTCAACGATCAGCCCAGGGTTCAACATCCACTTCGGGTCCAGTTCGGTCTTGGCGGCTGCCAGCACACGGCGGAACAACGGATCGACTTCCTTGTCGTACCAAGGACGGAACGATTTTCCGACAGCATGGTGGTGCGTGATGGTTGCGCCGAGTTCGATTAGCGCGTCCGACGCAACGTCGTGGAGCATCTTATAGGCTTCAAGGCTGTTGGCGTGCGTCGAAGGAGCCATGATCGAATAGTAAGGAGCCGGGCCGTCCGGATACAGGAAGGAGAACCTGCGGCAGACGATGCCGCCGCCAAGATTTTCCTTCTGGGCCTTCCGGATGCGACGCATGATCTCGGTATCGACTTCTTCGAACCGATCCCAAGTGTAGGCAGTTTCGAACGTGAAGCTGACGATTCCCATCGCTGCGCGCGTATGCATCAACCGGGGCAGATATCTGAACTGGTGCCGCCAGTTACCCTGCGGCCCGCTACGGCTGGTCTCCAGCGCGTTGTCCGCAGTTCCCGCCTGTTGCTTCACGACGCCACCGAAGTCCTTGCAGATTTCGAGACTACGCTCCAGCCACGCGTCCACCGGATGGTCGGCGGATTCGAAGCCCAGCAACAGGACCGAATCGGTGCCGTCTCCAGCGCCGTAGAATTTGGCGTCCTGCTCGTCCAGATAGCGACAGTTCGCCGGGAACAGTCCTGCTTGGGTGATCTGACGGACGGCCTTGGCACCCTGATAGAACGTCTTGAAGGAGATCGACGCATTCGCACGGAATTTCACACGCCCCTGTAGACGCATCCATGCATCGGTGATGATGCCCAGCGAGCCCTCAGACCCGATGAACAGCCGATCCGGATTGGGTCCCGCACCCGAGCCTGGCAGGCGGCGGTTCTGGATCGTTCCCGCCGGGGTGACCACGCGCAGGCTTTCCACCATGTCGTCAATATGCGTGAGATGGGTCGCATAGTGACCGGACGAGCGGGTTGCGATCCAACCGCCCAGCGATGAGAATTCCCACGATTGCGGAATATGGCGCAAGGTGAGGCCATGCGGCTTCAGTTGTTCTTCCAGAGCCGGACCGAGAATGCCCGCCTGGATCCGCGCGCAGCGCGACACGGGGTCGACTTCGAGAATCTTGTTGAGGTTGCCCAAGTCGATTACGACGACCCCGGGAAAGGCGTCGCGCTCGGGACCCCAGAAGCCGCCGGTGACGCTCGATCCGCCGCCATACGGGATGCATGCATAACTATTTTCCCCGCACCAGTCGAAGATGGCAGCGATGTCTTCTTCGTCGCGCGGATAGGCCACGACGTCCGGAGCCTTCTTGAAATCGCGCCGGTAGATAAGGGTCATGTCCTTGAAACCCTTACCGTACGTATGAACAATTCTGTCCCATTTTTCCGAGGTACAGAAATCCTCCAGCGTTCGCGGGATCTTTATGCGCGACGCATAAAGTTCAATCTCGTCCAGAGTCGGGTCTGACAGAATTTCGATGTCTTTAATTCCAAGCCGCTGCTCCACGCGGTCTCGCATGGTTCGGATTTCGTCCTTGGAATTAGCTTCACCTTCATATCCCCACGACCAGAACTTCCTTCGCTGGCCGTAGTAGCCACTCTTTTCCTTCGCCACAGCGCTTCTCCTTCGAGATTTTCGACGTAAATCAACCATCCAGGTGCGCATGCGTTTTGGTAGACATCGCGATCTGGTTCGACCAAATTGGCATATCCAATTCGGTCGGTCAATGGTTCTCGGAGTAGATAAGCACCCCGGAGCTACGCCACCGCGACAACATTCGCCTTGACACCGCCGCCAAGAGCACGCTTGAATGGTATGACCAGATTGGATGTGCCAGATTGCAACTGATCTGCAAATAGAGAACTCACCTCATTTTTTGATGAGCGGGCGTTCAGCGGCCTTTTTCACATAGAGAGGGACAAGAGCGTGGTGCTGTCGGACCAAGCCAATCTGCATGGTGAGCGCGCCCTCCAATGGACCGCGTCATGCTGAGATATCTAATTCGTCGCCTTGTCGCCCTTGTGCCGACGTTCCTGTTAGCGAGCGTTATTGTGTTCTCGGCCATTCGCCTGATACCGGGAAACACGATCGACATGATGATGTCGCAGAACGACATCTCGGCCAGCGTCCAGACCCGCGAAGATCTTATCAAGGCACTCGGGCTCGATCAGCCGGTCCTTGTACAATATTGGCACTGGATCAGCTCGATTGTGTTCCACGGAGATTTCGGTCGCTCGCTTTGGACGGGAGATAGCGTCACCCGCCTCGTCGCCGAGCGCATGCCGATTACTCTGTATCTAGGCGTGCTGGCCATGATATTCGCGCTCTTGATCGCGCTGCCCGTCGGGATCATCTCGGCGATCCGGCAAAACAAGCCGGTCGATTATCTCGGCCGTGTCTTTGCCATCACGGCCCTGTCCGTCCCGCCTTTTTGGCTCGGGACATTAGTGGTGGTCGTGCCGGCGATGCTCTGGGGGATCGCTCCGACCGTGCAATATGTTCGGCTGACCGACGATCCCCTCCTTAGCCTCCGCCAGATGGTGCCGCCCGCCATCGTCCTCGGCATCGCCTTGTCGGGAGTGACGATGCGGATGACCCGCACCATGGTCCTCGAAGTCATGCGCCAGGATTATGTCCGTACAGCTTGGAGCAAGGGTCTCGACGAGCGGACGGTCGTCCTGCGCCATGTCCTCAAAAACGCGCTTCTGCCGGTCATAACCATCGTCGGGTTGCAGTTGCCCCTGCTGATCGGTGGCGCGGTCGTGATTGAGCAGATCTTCGTGATCTCCGGTATGGGCCAACTACTCCTGATGGCGGTGTCGCAGCGGGACTATCCGGTCATTACGGGCATCTTTCTTCTCGTGGGCGTCGGCGTAATGACGATCAACCTGCTCGTCGACATCAGCTACGCCCTCCTAGATCCCAAGATTCGTCAGGGCTGAACGCATGACTATCGAGTCACCTCTGAAGATCGAAACAGGTCCCGGGCGAGGCGCTTGGGCAGCACCCGTCAGGACTTTCTTCAGTCGCCTTTTTAAGCAGGATATCCTCGGAACGGTTTGCGCCGGCCTTCTCGCCGCGATCGTGGTCTGCGCACTCTTGGCACCTTGGATCGCACCGTACGACTTCGACGCGATCGACCTTACATCGCTGATGCAAGGGCCGTCCTGGTCGCACCACCTCGGCACAGACGAACTCGGACGCGACATCCTCAGCCGCATCATCTATGGAGCCCGTACTTCCGTTATCGTCTGTATCACCGCCGCGCTGCTATCGCTCGCCCTATCGGTCACGCTCGGGGTTCTGTCCGGGTATTTCGGCGGACGTCTCGATGCCCTGGTTCAGCGGTTCGTCGATACCTGGCAGAGCTTTCCCGACCTAATCGTGCTGATCGCGGGCGTCGCGGTTCTCGGCCCCGGGATCGTGCAGATCATCGCCCTCCTCGGCATCCTCTACGGCGTTGCCGGTTCGCGCATCGTACGCGGCGCGGTCCTGTCGGCGCGCGAGCAACTGTACGTGCAGGCGGGCCATTCCTTCGGCGCCGGTAACTGGCACATTATTCTCCGGCACATCCTGCCGACGATCGCCGCGCCCCTCATCGTGCTTTACACCACGCGCCTCGGCGGCGTGATCCTGGCCGAATCGAGTCTCAGCTTCCTTGGTCTTGGTGTGCCACCGCCCGCACCCGCGTGGGGCCGTATGCTGAGCGATGCCCGCCCTTACATGTTCGAGAACGTCTGGATGGTCGCGGCCCCTGGCCTCGCGATAACTCTGATCGTTTTTTGCGTGAACATCTTCGGAGACTCTCTCCGCGATCTTCTCGATCCACGCGGAATAGTGCGCAATTGAGCGAAAAACCATAACACTAAGGAGGAGCAAGGAATGGTAGGCCGACATCTCGGAACTATGGCGGTTATCGCGCTCGGGACTGTGATTGCGACCCAAGCCGTGAGCGCCCAGGAACCCAAATACGGTGGCACGCTGACCATCGTTCCTTACTCCCCGGGGATTGCGGCGTTGTCGTGGGATCCCGCCGACTGGAACTGGAAGGTCTCTATCGATGCTGGGCCCTACATGGAGCAGTTGATGGTGGGCGATCTAAGCAAAGGCGTACGTGGCGGCGGGAAGAACAACTTTTTCAGCGAGGCCTGGCTCAGCGACGACGTGCTGCGCGGCGAACTCGCAGAGAGCTGGGAGGTCGTCGACAAACCGCTCTCGATCGTTATCAACCTGCGCAAGAACGTGAAATGGCAGGCCTGCAAAGGCATCATGGAAGCGCGCGACTTTACCGCCAAAGACGTCGTGTTCGCGTATAACCGTCTCGTCGCTAGTCCGAAGGCGAACAAAGTCTATTTTTCCTTCATCGACAGGGCCGAGGAGACGGGACCGCACCAGGTGACCTTCTTCCTGAAGGAGTACAACTCGGAGTGGAAGTACCGCCTCGGCTACGGCTATTACGCCGGCATCTATCCCAAAGAGATCACGGAGGCCCCTAACGGCGGTGCTGGCAACTGGCAGAATGCCTGCGGCACGGGTCCCTTCCGGTTGACGCGGTATGAGGCCGGGGCCTTCGGGGATTATCAGGCTAACAAGGAGTACTGGGACCGCGAGACGATCGACGGCAAACCTTACAAGATCCCATTCGTCGATAACCTTGTGATGCGGACGATCGGGGATTCACAGACACGCCTAGCCGCCTTCCGCACCGGCAAGATCGATGTCATGGCGAATATCAACTGGGACGAACTCAAGTCACTGGCGCCGATCCAAGATAAAATCAAAGTCATCGAACACCCCGACTATGCGGGTGAGGCACTGGCAATGCGGGTCGATGCACCACCCTTCGACAACCCGAAGGTGCGTCTCGCCTTGAATCTCGCGGTCGACCGGGCCGCCATCTCGAAGCAGATCTATGGCGGCCACGCCGACTTTCCGCACCTGCCGATGGACGAAACTTGGGAAGGCTATTTCACGCCGCCCGAAAAGATGCCGAACGATGCCCGGGAGGTTCTCCAGTACGATCCGGCCAAGGCCAAGAAGCTCCTCGCCGAAGCGGGTCTTGCGAATGGTTTCGAGTTCAAGGCACAGGTTCCGAGCTTCCCTGAGCAGCTAAAGAAAGCGCAGATTGTAGCCGGATATCTGTCGGCAATCGGCGTAAAGATGACCATCGAGCCAAAGGAGTATGGAGCGTTTCTCAGTCTGATGACCACCGGCAAGCACGGCCCCGGCTATTGGCATTTCGCAGGCATGAGCAATCCGACGGCCTCAATCGAGAAACTGTACCGGTCCTCTTCCGTCTGGAATTCGGCCCGCGTCAACGACCCGAAGGTCGATGCGGCACTCGACACCATCCAGCAGGAGAGGGACCCGGACAAGGTCAAGAAGGGCGTCGCCGCGCTCACCAATGAGATGACCGCGCGAGCGCCATTCCTGTTTCTGCCCAGGCCGCGCTCGTTCACGGTATGGTGGCCGTGGGTCAAGAATTACTATGGTGAGATTTCGGTCTCCGCTCGGCGTGATGCGCCGGTCTGGGCGCGCGCTTGGATCGATCAGGATCTAAAGAAGTCGATGGGCTTCTGATCGATGCACGGAACTTTGGAAATGTCGGGGCCCCCGATACTGGATGTACGCGGGCTCTGCGTGGGCATCTGGTCGGGCAAGACGGAGCTGAGTGCTGTCGCAGACGTTTCGTTCCGGGCCTATTCAGGCCAGGTCGTGGCGCTCGTAGGCGAAAGCGGCGCGGGCAAGAGCATCACCGCGATGTCGCTCACCCATCTACTGCCAATGCCACCGATCAAGATCACGGCCGGCGAAATACGCCTCTCCGGCCGTGATATGCAGACGCAGTCACCAAAACAGATCAGGGACATCCGAGGCAACGAGGTCGGCATCGTTTTCCAGGAGCCGATGACAGCGCTGAACCCAAGCCTGCGCATCTGGCGCCAGATCGCCGAGCCGCTGGTGCGTCATCGCCGGATGTCCTGGAGCGCCGCCAAAGCGCAGGCGATCTACCTTCTCAAGAAGGTCCGCATCCCGGATGCAGAGACCAAAGCCGAGGCCTATCCTCACCAGCTCAGTGGGGGTATGCGCCAGCGTGTCATGGTTGCTATCGCGATCTCCTGCGAGCCAAGACTCATCATCGCGGACGAGCCGACGACAGCACTCGACGTCACCGTGCAGGCGCAGATTTTGACGCTTCTCACTGACCTTACCCGCGGATTGGGCGGGGCGCTGCTTCTCATCACGCACGATCTCGGCGTCGTGGCGCGCTACGCCGACTGGGTCAACGTGATGTATGCCGGCCGCATCGTCGAGACAGCGGCGGCCGACGACCTCTATCGCGATGGGCGCCATCCTTATACGCACGCCCTCCTCGCCTCCGTGCCCAAGATCGTCGGTCCGATCGCTCATCGGCTCGAGTCGATCGCTGGGCAGCCACCCGCCCCCTCCGACGGAACCGGGGGCTGCGCCTTCGCACCGCGCTGCCCACGTCGGACCGAACGGTGCGACGAACGCCCTCCGCTTAGCGGCGACGAACGCACACGGAACGGCCATCTGTTCGCGTGCTGGAATCCGCTATGAACGACGTAGCAACGAATATTCTCGAGGTCTCGGACCTGTGCGTCGACTATGCAAGCACAACCTCTTTCGGCGTAACGGGCGCCCCCTCCGTTCGAGCTGTCAAGGGCATATCCCTCACACTCCAGCGCGGCGAAACTCTCTCGCTCGTCGGCGAAAGCGGTTGCGGCAAATCCACCACGGCCATGGCCATACTACAACTGACGCCGCCGAGCGGCGGCCGGGTCGTGTTCGACGGACGCGATATCACGGGCTTCAGTCATCGCCAGATGCGACCGCTAAGGCGTGAGATGCAGATCATCTACCAGGATCCGTTCGGGTCGCTAAATCCCCGCATGACAATCGCCGACCTGATCGCCGAACCGATGGCGATTCAGGGCGTCGGCAGATCGGGCCACGAGCGCCGCGCGAAGGCTGCCGAACTCCTAGATACGGTCGGAATGGGTACTCGCTTCCTCGACCGCTATCCGCACCAACTCAGCGGCGGCCAGCGTCAGCGGGTCGCCATCGCGCGCGCCCTGTCACTGCGTCCGAAACTGCTCATCTGTGATGAGCCGGTCTCAGCTCTCGACGTCTCAGTGCAGGCCCAGGTTCTGAACTTGTTTTCCGACCTCAAGGAGCAGTTCGGCTTGTCCTATCTGTTCATCTCGCACGACCTCGGCGTCGTCCGACACATGAGCGATCGGGTCGCAGTGATGTATCTCGGACGCATCGTCGAGATCGCGACGCGCGACGACCTCTACGGCGAACCGCTCCATCCCTACACGCGCATTCTTCTCGATGCGGTAGCGGTGCCGGACCCGCAAATCGAGCGCGCCCGCGATCACGTGCTCCTTCAGGGCGAGGTGCCGAGCGTCGCCACCCCCCCGCCCGGCTGTCCATTTCACCCTCGCTGTCAGTCCGCCATGCCGGTCTGCAGCCGCGAAATTCCGCCGCTGCGGTTGCACGGCAATCGGCAGATCGCCTGCCATCTGTATGATGAGACAGCAGCCAATAAGGCAATCGAAGCCGCGATGGACGGAAATGGCAATCCAAACTAGGACGTCAGAGCGGTCGCTTGTCCGCACCTAGCCCAAGCACCCCTTTAGGACGTCAGGCAACGGGCCGCCCATCGCCCAATCGACCAACTCCACCGTGTGGACGACTGGAATGCGTGTTCCAGCACCAATCTGCGTTATGCAGCCGAGATTTCCACTCGCAATGATTTGCGGTTTGACCTTCTCAATGTTGGTGACCTTTCGTGCGCGCAGTCGATTGGCGATCTCAGGCTGCAGTACGTTGTATGTTCCGGCGGAGCCGCAACATATGTGGCCTTCCGGTACTTCTCTCACTACAAACCCCATTCGCCTCAAAAGTGACTTCGGCTGATCTCTAACCTGCTGTCCATGCTGCATCGAGCATGCCGAATGGTAAGCCACGACCTGGCCGGTAGTCCGAACACCGTCTTGAAGCGGTAATTCATGCAAGAATTCTGTGATGTCCCGCGCTAGAGCCGAGATCCGTACGGCTTTCTGAGCGTAGGCGTTATCGTTGCGAAGTAGGAAGCCATAATCTTTAATGACCGTTCCGCAACCGGACGTCGTAACCACGATGGCGTCGAGGCCGCCGTTCTCGATTTCGCGTGTCCATACATCCACGTTGTGTCGAGCCGCATCCAGCGCCCGACTTTCGTATCCCAAGTGCTGCACGAGAGCTCCGCAGCACCCTTCGTCGATCGGTTGAACTACTTCGATACCGTGACGCGTCAACAACCGGATTGCAGCCTCGTTGATGTTCTGGCCGAGGACCTGCTGGGCACATCCGCTCAGAAGCGCAACCCGACCGCGCGGCCTATCGACGGTCGCGCCCGGTAACCTTCGGGTCGGCCTTCTTCGCTTGAATGACGACGAAAGTTCAATCATCGCGGCGAGTTGCGCGCCGCCGGGAAGATTGGCGAGCCACTTTCTGATCGGCCTGCTCACGGTAGCCACGCGTAAAGCCAACCTAAGTCGGCCCGGAAACGGCAGCACCTTCGCCAACATGCCTCGAAGCAACCGATCAGGCAGAGGACGCGTATAGGTTCGGGCGATATGGGCTCGCGCGTGATCGACCAGGTGCATGTAGTGCACGCCGGACGGACAGGTCGTCATGCAGGAAAGACACGTCAGACATCGATCGATATGCTCGACGACCTGAGGGGTCGCCGGCTTTTCCTCCTCCAACATGTCCTTGATCAGATAGATGCGCCCGCGCGGACTGTCCGCTTCGTCACCAAGAAGCAGATATGTCGGGCATGTCGCAGTACAAAAGCCGCAATGCACACAGGCACGGAGGATTTTTTCTGACTCGCTTACATGTGCATCGGCCAAGGCCGTCAGCGAGAAGTTTGTTTGCATACCAGTCCGCCTCGCCTCAGATACCGGCGTACATCCTGCCGAAATTTAGAACGCGGTCAGGATCGAAAGATTTCTTGATTTCCTGCGTCAACTTGAGCACCGCAGGAGGAAGCGGCTCGAACACATCGATCCTGCGGCGAATCTCCGATGAAGCCCGTACGAGTGTGGCGTGCCCACCGGTATTGACCATAGCTTCCCGAACGACCGACGCTCCCGCATCGTCAGCGCCCACGACCGCGAGCCACACGAGACCACCGCCCCAGTCGTAGAAATACCGCACGCCGAGTTTTCGCCGGATGTCAGCAAGAGCACGCGGCGCTTTGGAGGGGGCCAAGGACAACCGCCAAATGGAACGATCCATTGGCTGAGCCAGCCAGTGCGCGTCGCGGATGCGCAACCAAAAGTTTGCGCTTTCATCCCCTTCGATCAGGTCGGGCAGCCCAAAGGAGCACCAGAGCCTGGCAAGTTCGCGGGATCCGTAGGCTACCGAGCCCTCGGACCCCTCTAGTCGAACGATCGTAGTCGAGTCCGACCCAATACTCGCCGGGATATGCGCCGCCGCCGAGACCGCGAAAGTCGACCCGAGCGCTGCGGTTAGCGCCGAAATCGCTGTCATGTCGTCCAAGCCGCGCAATCCCAGCGATAGGGAACGCGCCGGCTTCGGCAACACCTTGAAGATGGCTTCGCTCAAAACGCCGAGCGTGCCCCACGCACCGCAGGTCAGCTTGACCAAATCGAGCCCGGTGACATTCTTCATCACCCGCCCGCCGGATTTCACCAGCTCGCCGCGGCCATTGATCAGCTTGATGCCGATCAGCGAGTCGCGGGCGGCGCCGGCATTGATCCGGCGCGGGCCGGAGATATTGGCCGCGAAAACGCCGCCGATCGTTGGCTCGCCCTCGGTCGTCATCAGCGGCCGATGATCCATCGGCTCGAACGGAAGCATCTGGTTGTGCTTGGCGAGCATCCGATCGATTTCGGAAACCGGCGTTCCAGGCAAAGCACCGATGACGAGCTCTGTCGGCTCATAAAGTGAAACTCCGCGCATGCGCTCGGTCGTTAGAGGCATAGCGTATCCACCCAGCGGTCGGCCCATCGCCGACTTGGAGCCGGCGCCGCGCACGACGAGAGGCATCTTTGCTGTAGCCGCATCCTTGATGGCAGACGACAGTCCGCACTCGTCGCGCGGCTTATAGCAATCGGTCATCACACTCCCGTCACCCTAACCTTGACATCGAAAATCGAGGGGAAACACCTTATCCGTATTGAGCAGCCATCGCGGATCGAACGCGGCGCGCACCCGAATCTGTTGAGCCAGATCGGCATCGTCAAACTGGCAGCGCATTAGATCACGCTTCTCGATACCGACACCGTGCTCGCCCGTCAGGCACCCACCAACTTCAACGCAGAGCCTGAGAATGTCATCTCCCGCTGCTTCCGCCTTCGACTGCTGCGACGGATCGTTCGCGTTGTAGAGGATGAGCGGATGCATGTTGCCGTCACCGGCATGGAAAACATTCGCGACACGCAATCCGTGTCGCTGTACGATCTTGGAGATCTCCGCCAAAACGTACGACAGCTTGCCGGTCGGCACCGTGCCGTCCATGCACAAATAGTCAGCGACTCGCCCGGTCGCACCGAAAGCCGACTTCCGCCCCTTCCAGATTGCCGCCGTCTCAATTGCCGACCTGCTCTCGCGCACTGTCGTCGCACCATTCGCACGAGCGATGGCGGTGATGTCCGCCAGCGTCGCGTCCATCTCGGCGTCGGACCCTTCGACCTCTACAATCAGAAGGGCCTCGACATCGAGCGGATAGCCGGCCTTGGCGAAGGCCTCGCAGATCTCGATGGCGGCCTTGTCCATGTATTCGATGGCTACGGGAATGATACCGGCGGCAATGACGTCCGCAACCGCCTTGCCCGCTCCCTCGCAAGACGGGAAACCGAACAGAACCGGGCGCGCTCCCTCGGCCGATTTCAGAATTCGGAGGGTCGCTTCGGTCACTATCCCGAGCTGCCCCTCGGAGCCGACGACCAGGCCCAGCAGATCGAGTCCAGCGCTATCGAGATAGTCACCGCCGAGATCGATGATCGATCCATCGATCAGTACCATCCTTACGCCGAGGAGGTTATTGGTCGTGACTCCATACTTCAGGCAATGCGCGCCTCCGGAGTTGTTGGCAATGTTGCCTCCGATCGTGCAGGCAAGTTGAGAGGAAGGGTCTGGCGCATAGAAGAAGCCGTTCTCCGCCACCACCGCCGTTACGCTCAAATTTGTGACTCCCGCTTCGACGCGGATGAAGCGGTCATCGTAGTTGACCGCGAGCACCCGATTCATCTTTGAAAGTCCGAGAACGACGGCGTCTTCACTCGGAATTGCCCCGCCGGCGAGAGACGTACCTGCGCCGCGCGGCACGACCTTGACGCCGGTGTCGTGACAGTATTTCAAAACGGCACTCACCTCTTCGGTCGTCTTCGGTAGGACGACGGCGAGCGGCATCTTGCGATAGGCCGTCAACGCATCTGTCTCATAAGCCCGACACTCGTCCGTCGACGTTATTAGCCCAGCGGGGTCAACAAGGCGGGTTAGATCGTTTATGATTGAATCTCGGCGCGCGAGGATTTCTCGATTTGGTTCGGTGAACCTAATTTTGCTCATCGTATCCTCGTCATCGGATATTTTTCCGATGGGTCAGTCGCGGCCTGATGCAATCGACATAAGCCCGACGCATCCACCATCGAGCTTCTATTGCACTAACGCCACGACCCTCTCAGGGTGGCCCGACCAGCGCCAACCAAGCGTCGGCCGCGATAGCCCTAGCATCATTCCGCCAAGGGCCGGAGGATGAAGCCAGAGTTGCTCCGGATCTCGACCGCTCCGCTTCTCCTCGCGCGGATCCAGCGTGTGTCCCACGTCGTCCGCCTTCGCCGATCTTTCGATGCGACCGATCTCTCGGCTTTCGGCATACGCCATATAGAAAGACGAGCCTTGGCGGGCGTGATACCTGCCGAGCGTCTTGGTGAAGTCCGTCGGCGTGATGACTTCAAATCGGTCGAGGCGATCAGGCGCGAAGAGAGTGAGGACGCCCGTATAGCCAAAGAGCTCCGAGGTAATCGTCACGAAATTCCGTGTATCAAGACGAAAGACTTCGGCGAAGCGCGTTACCGCGGCTGCCTGGTCGGCCGCGAGCAAAGTCACCTCATAAAGGAAATCAATCCCGCCGGTCGGCTCCACCGTACGCGGGGGAGAGATTACGAAATGGACCGGCTTCCCCTCGATTTCGAACCGGAGAAAATCCTGGCCATTTTCGTGCTGATGCTCAACTCCGACCGACGTGGCATGATGCACCAGTGCACGCGGGTCGAGTGAGGTCGCGCCGGCGCCGAATAGATGAGATCGCCCGCGTCTTGCCAGTTCGTCCGCGACAACGCCGTTGCCTTCCGGCTCCAACAACTCAATCTCGCCGGTCCCGGCACGCAATGTCACTCGTTTGGCGCCCAATCCCCGGACCCGATCCGCAGAGACTTGTTCCGCCCCCAATCGGCGACGCCACATCTCCGCGGCACTTTTGGCATCCGGCGTCGCGATCTGAACGCGGTCGATGGTCAACAACACTTCGCTAACTCGCTTTAGGCGTTGGATCTTTGGGCCCTAGAGTCTGGCGCGGCGAAGGACCGTCGCGAGGTTTGACCTGCGCGACGCATGCTCCGCGACGGCGTATCAGCATTGCCGATCGCGCATGCTAACCGTGCATCTGGGTCAGGAACTTAGTGTTGAGATACGCGTCCATCGCTTCTGTACCACCTTCCGAACCGTATCCGGAGTCCTTGATTCCTCCGAAGGGAGTCTCCGGTAAGGCAAGGCCTTGGTGGTTGATCGACACCATTCCACTCTCCACGATCGAGCCGAGCGCGCCGATCGTCGCCGCTGACTTCGTATACGCATATGCAGCAAGGCCATAAGGGAGCCGATTCGCTTCGACCATGGCATCCTCGAATGTCGAGAACGACGCGATTGGCACAACAGGGCCGAATGGCTCCTCGTTCATAATGCGCGAGTCCAGAGGCACGTCCGTCAGAACCGTCGGTTGAAAGAAGAAGCCATCGTTGCGCAGGCGCCTTCCACCTGTCCGGATGCGCGCGCCGCGCTGAACGGCGTCCGAGACCAGCGCGTCCATCGCCTCGACTCGACGGAGATTAGCTAGTGGTCCCATTTGGGTCGCTTCGTCGAGGCCGTCCCCGACGACGAGAGCTTTGGCAGCAGCGGTGAATTGTTCAACGAAGTCGTCGTAGACCCGTTCATGGACCATGAACCGGGTCGGAGAAACACAAACCTGGCCGGCATTCCTGAACTTTGCCGCGGACAGCAATTTTGCCGCTTGTTTGACATCTGCGTCCTCGAAGACTAGCGCAGGCGCATGTCCACCTAGCTCCATCGTAACGCGCTTCATGTGACTTCCAGCGAGAGCCGCAAGCCGCTTCCCGACTGGCGTCGAACCCGTGAACGAAATCTTGCGAATGACAGGGTGGGCAATCAAGTATTCCGATATGTCGGACGGCACACCGAAAACGAGATTGAGGACACCGGAGGGCAAGCCGGCATCGACATAAGCATTGACCAGAGCTGCACAACTTGCCGGCGTTTCTTCGGGTCCCTTCAGAATCACGGAGCACCCGGCCGCCATCGCAGCTGATATCTTTCTGACGGCTTGGTTGATCGGAAAATTCCACGGCGTGAAGGCGGCGACAGGCCCAACTGGCTCGCGGATCACGACCTGCTGTACGGCGCCGGAACGTGACGGAATGGTCCGACCGTAGGATCGACGCGCCTCCTCCGCGAACCAGTCGATGATGTCTGCGCCGAGCAACACCTCCATCTTCGCCTCGCCCAGCGGCTTGCCTTGCTCGAGCGTCATGATACGCGCGATTGAGGCGGCTCGCTCGCGGAGCTTTTCGGCAGCCCCACGCATCAATTTGTATCGCTCGAAGGAAGACGTCCTCCGCCACAATTCGAACCCGCGCACGGCCGATTCAAGTGCGTCGTCGAGATCGGGGATAGACGCGTGCGCAACTGTTCCGATCAATTTTCCCGTCGCCGGATTCAGGATGGGCTCGACCTTTCCGCTCGTTCCATCGCGCCAGGATCCATCGATGAACAACTTTGTATCGGGGTACATCTGCTCGCGACTTGTCACCATTTCCGTCCGTCCGGTCTATAATTCGTTAAACTGAGGTAGCCGCTGACAGCGACTCCTCGGCGCGCTTTTTCAAGTCGTGCTTTCTAATCTTCCCGTTCGGGGCTACCGGAAGTTGCGGCAAGACAATGATCTGCTGCGGCTTCTTGTATGGTGCGAGCTGCCGCTCCACGAGCGCGAGCAGTTCGGCCACTTCGATGGTGCTTCCAGGGGTCGGCTCAACGAAAGCGATGATTTCCTCGTTGCCCTCGATTGATCGCCCGACTACCGCGGAATTGAGAACCGCCGGATGAGAATTGAGGACAGCCTCGATTTCGGGCGGATAGACGTTGAAGCCGGACCTGATAATTAGCTCCTTCGACCGGCCTTGGACCACCAGTTCGCCGCCCGGCGACCGGCTGACGATATCTCCGGTTTTCAAATATCCTTCGCGATCGATCGCCTCCGCGGTCATGTCCGGCTGACCATAATACCCCAACATCACGTTGGGCCCGCGAACGAGCAGTTCGCCCGCTTCGCCATCGGGTACTTCCCGCCCATCAGGTCCGACGATCTTGGTTTCGATTCCCGGGATTGGCGGTCCGATGTTGATTTCGTTGCTTCCCATGGCATACAGCGTCCGACTGATGGTCGGAGACGTCTCGGTCAGCCCGTAACCATTATGAAGCACCACGCCGAACACTCGCTCGACGCTCTGTCGCAGAGACAGATCGAGCGGTGCCGTTCCGGTATAGACATAACGAAGGTTATTGGGCGTGAGCTTGATATTGTTCTGATCGACGTAAGCGATGATCCGCGACAACATCGCAGGGACGGCATTGAAGGCGGTCAACGAACCATTCACGACGGCGTCGATTGCTTGCGTGAGAGAGAACCTCGGCATGATCCGCAGGTGTGCGCCGACAAACAACATACCTTGCAGCAACGTCAACCCGTACGAATGAGAGATCGGCATAACGCAAAGCGTGACGTCCTCGGGAAAGAGCGTGTTGGTTCTTTTGCCCCGGCCCGCCACGTAAGCGAGGTTGCGATGACTGAGCATCACTCCCTTCGGGCGACCGGTAGTCCCCGTCGTGTAGATGAGAACTGCAACCTGACGGGCGGGATCCTCATAGACCTCCTCGGGAACGGCGCTCGCCTCCAACTTACCGACCTTGATCGCTCCAATCCCCGTGAACGCTTCGGCTTCCGCGCCGCGCCGGCACGCCGCAGCATCTGCTTCCGCCGATATTCCATGCGTATAGAATACGCGTCTGGGCTTGCAATCACCCTCAATGGCGTCCAGTTCGTGCGGGCCGAGCCGTGCGCTCGTCATCACTGCCCATGCATCAAGCCGGCTCGCCGCATACATCAGGACGATGGCGCCGATTGAGTTCTCGCCCACCACCATGACCCGATCACCGGGACGGATCCCTAGACGCGCCAAGTCACCTGCAACGGCCTCGATCGTATCGATCAGTCTCCGATAGGACCAAACGATGCCCCGCTCGTCAGTAAGAGCCGGCCGGGATGCTCCTGCTTTGGCCCCCTCATCCACAATGAGGTGGATGCGTCGCGGCAGGCTAGTCAAATAATCCACTTCCATGGTGGGCCCAATCTTCTTCGCCAGAACTTCCGCATCCAGCTCCTCGACTACAAGCGGCTGCGGATGGCGAGGTTAGTCTGTTGCTGGATTTTCACCGATACTGGTAGGACCAGTTTGGTATGATCACAATCGTATTGTCAAGTGCGTTTTGAGCGGCGCCGCATAACGCGCGCGCCAACGGCCTGAATTTGCACAATCGATCGAAATTGAGCTTTCTAAGCCGCCGCGTCGCGCACGTAACGTGCAGTGCGGGTACGCATAGTCACCAGTTCCTCGGCGGAGGTCGGGTGCAGCGCCATAGTGGCGTCGAAGTCCGCCTTGGTAGCCTTCATCTTTACGGCAATGGCGATGACCTGAACCAATTCGGCCGCGTCCGATCCAACGATATGGCAACCCACGACGCGGTCGCTCCCCGCGTCAACCACCAGTTTCATCAACACCCGCGACTCGCTGCCGGACAGCGTCGCCTTCAACGGGCGGAACGCCGCCTTGTAGACATCAACGATAGCGAACTGCGCCCGCGCCTGCGCCTCGGTGAGGCCCACGGTGCCGACCTGGGGCTGCGTGAACACGGCGGTCGGAATATCGATGTGATCGACCTTGACCGCCCGCTTGCCGAAAACCGTATCGGCGAAAGCGTGGCCCTCACGGATCGCTACCGGCGTCAGATTGAAGCGATGGGTGACGTCGCCGACCGCATAGATATGTGGCACCGAGCTCTGCGAGGCTTCGTTGACGACGATGCCTCCGTTATCCGGGTTGATGGCGACGCCGGCTTTCTCCAGCCCGAGATTTGCGACGGCGGGGTGACGGCCGATGGCGAACATCACCTTGTCGGACGCGATGCTGGAGCCATTCGACAGGTGCGACGTGTACCAATCGTCGTGCTTCTCAATCCCGTCGACCGTGCAACCGGTCAGGATGGTAATGCCGTTCTTCTCCATCTCATCGCGGACATGGGCGCGGACGTCGTCGTCGAAGCCACGCAGGATGTTGTCGCCGCGATAGACCACAGTCACGAGGGAACCCAGGCCCGAGAAGATGCACGCAAACTCCAGCGCGATATAGCCACCGCCCTGGATCAGGATACGCTTCGGCAATTCGGGTAGATGAAATGCTTCGTTCGATGAGATGACATGCTCGATGCCGGGAATGGCCTTGCCGTGGTTCGGTGCGCCGCCCGTGGCGATCAGGATATACTTCGAGCGCACCCTCCTGCCGCCGTCGAGCACCAGCGTATGCGGGTCCTCGAACACGGCGCGCGACTTGATCACCTGCACGCCAGATTTCTCCACGTTGGTGGTGTAGGCCGCTTCCAGCCGGGCGATCTCCTTGTCTTTGTTGGCGATCAGGGTGGCCCAGTCGAACGTCGCCGGCGGAACGGTCCAGCCGAAGCCCGCGGCATCCGCGATGTCGTGGCTGAAATGCGAGGCGTAGGCGAATAGCTTCTTCGGTACGCACCCGCGAATGACGCAAGTGCCGCCCATCCGATATTCCTCGGCGATCATGACGCGGGCGCCATGGCCAGCGGCGATCCGCGCGGCGCGCACGCCGCCCGAGCCGCCACCTATGACAAACAGATCCGTCTCAAAGCTATCCATGCTGGGAAATCAATTCTTTAGGTGGATTTGGCGCGTTTCAGATGCTTCAATTTCCTCAACCTGATATCTACTGAAGCAGGGCGGATTCGACCGAGATCCTCAAGGTTCCTCCAAAGTACTGGTCGACCAATTTGGTCGGCCATGATTAGCTACCGAGGAAATCGAAATCAAGTGGTCGGCAGGACCAGGCAGGATATTTTAGATGACTGAGCGAAATCGAACCGACAAGCTTGAGGCTCCTTCGAACGCCATCGGAAAGATCCTTTCCTTCATCCGTGAGCGCCGCTATCAGCCCTCCGAACGGTTGCCATCAGAACGCGACTTTGCGGAAAAGTTCGACACCAGTCGCGGCGCGGTTCGAGAGGCTCTGGCCGCACTTGAAACCATGCGAGTGATAGAACGGCGCCCAAATTCTGGAATCTATCTGCGAAAGATCGAAGAGAGCAGCATCGATGCTCTAGTGCTTTATGCTGAATCCGGAGTTCCATTCGAGGCCAAGGAAATCGCCGACGTCATGGAGGTCCGGCGCATGCTCGAAGGGCAGGCGGTCAGGTTGGCCTGCACACGCAGGACCGCGGACAACATTCGCGAGATCACCGCCATACTTGAAGAGACCAACAAGCGCCTATCCAAAAAGCAAAGCATAGAGCGCGAGGACGAGGCGTTCCATCTTGCGATTTTTGCTGCAACCAAGAACGACATTTTGCTGCGCGTGGCGAGATCGTTCTACGAACTGTCCAGGCATCGACGGAAGGTCTACTTTGCCGACCAAAATCGAGGTCGACAATCTTATGAGGACCATTGCACCATCTTGGAAGCGATCGAAGAGCGGCGGGTAGGCCTAGCCGAACAACAGATGAACGCTCACCTCTCGCGAACAGTGGAGGCATGGCAATCGCTTCTAGGGGAAACCAAAGTCACAAAACGTTAGTCTTGCCGGGCACCCCGTCCGCCATCTCTACGCGAAATACCCACGGTCTAGCGCGAAGCACGAGGACGTGCTTCGCTCGAACAGTGCCTAACCTTTGAGCGCACCCGCCGTCAGCCCTGCGACGAAATATCGATAGCAGAACATAAAGATAACGAACAACGGCAGAGCAATAAGGGTTGCGCCGGCGAGTATCTCACCCCAACGCAGATCTTGCGCGCCAAGCATTGATGCCAAGCCCACGGGCAATGTCTTGCGATCATCACTCATGATGAGGATGAGCGCGAATACGTAGTCCGCCCAGGACAGCAAAAACGAGAAGATGCCGACCGTAATCAAGCCGGGGGCCGAAAGCGGAAGGACCACCTTGATGAAGGCGCCGAATTGGGAACAGCCGTCCACCATTGCCGCTTCCTCCAGATCGAACGGCATCGATTTGAAAAAGCCCCATAGCAGCCACACCGCCAGCGGCAGCGAAATCGCCAGGTGAGCGATTAGCAGGCCCCACAAGCTATCGGCTAAGCCAGCTATTCGGAACAAGGCGGACATCGGAATAACCAACATCAATGGCGGAAACATGTAGGCGAACAGCATGGACGCGACCAACGTCGTTTTGCCCCGAAACCGTAAACGCGTCGCTCCATAAGCAATGAATGATGACAGCGTCGTCGCCACGGCAATCGTAGCCATAGCCATCATGACGCTATTAACGAAATTCGCCGGATAGTTCGTAAGCTGCAAGAGTGACTTGTAAGAGCTTAGATCGGGTGGCCAGAAAACCAAGGATGAATCCAGAAATAGCTTTTCGGGCGACCTCAGACTGGAGAGGATCATCCAGTAGATCGGGAAGAAGGAATAGATGCAGATTAGCGCAACCGCGGCATACAAACCGACGCGGCCGGCAATCTGCTTCAGCGACTTGCCGTAATACCGCGTCGTTTTCCCGTGCGAGACTGAAGGTGTGGAGTCTGAGATTTCTCTTCCTGAGCCGCTAGAGCTATGCAACATCCGCACCGCTCGTGAACCAACGACGACAGCGGCAGCAGAGCGGGCTTGATTTTGAGTCGACATCGTCATCGTCCCTGCTTGGCCTCGTCGATCGGAAAAACCCTGAGGTAAATCAAGATAATGCTCGCCAACATCAAGAACGAGATGGTGGCGACAGCGGCCCCCCCTCCCAAGTCGAACTCGAGAAACGCTTTTCGGTAGGCCAACGTGGGAAGCGTCTCGGTTTCGTTGAGCGGTCCGCCCTTCGTTAGAAGCCAGATCACGTCGAACTTGTTGAACATCCAGATCCCTCTCAGGAGGATGACCACGATCAACACTGACCTCAATCCTGGCAGCGTGACATGCCAGAATTGCTTCATAACCCCTGCTCCATCGACCCGGGCCGCTTCATACAGTTGAGCCGGAATGGATTGAAGGCCGGCAAGAACACAGGTCACGACAAACGGCGTCCAGATCCAAACGCTAACAAGGACAATAGTCGCCTTCGCGCTCGTTGAATTACCTCCCCAATCGAACATCCCATATCCGAATGACGCGAAGACACTCTTGAGAAGGCCGTAGTTGGGATCAAGAATCCACTGCGTGATGAGGCAGGCGACGACCGTCGGAAGAAAATACGGCACGATTGACAGCGCCCGCACGACAGTCTGCCCCACAAACTGCCTATTGAGGACGAGCGCAATGGTGACGCCGAGAACGACTTGCAGCACGATCGCCGAGATGGCGATCGTGACACCGTTTAACAGCGAGCCCCAGAACAGCGGCTCACTAAGAACCTTCACGTAATTGCCAAGTCCCACCCACTGCGGCGGGTCGATGAACGACGCCGCTGTGTAGAAGGAGAGCTTTATCGAATAGAGGAGAGGTCCGCCAACAATTGTACCGAGTACCAGTACACCCCCGATGAACAAACCGATGATTCGCCAGTCCTGTCGCATAGCCTCGGGCCTCTATTCACCAGTTCCGATGCTCAGCCAATTTTTCGGATTCGATCGGCGGCGGCTTTCACGCAGTCGCTTGACGACATGTTCTTAAGAACCCGATTTTGCAGCATCTCCGGCATAATGTTCGCATCAAAGACCTTGCACGGTCGCAGATCAAACGACGGACCCGTCATATCTATTGAGTTAAGAACCGTCTTGCTGTCTTCATCAATGAACGACTTCATCTGCTCCATCGTCGCCCAATGCTTCTGAATCATCGGATGATTTTTCCACCGTGGATCTTCGTAAATGTCCAATCGCGCCGGTTGGAAATTCATCCAGGCGGAGTGCAGCCAGCGAATATAGTGCGCGTCAATAAACCATTGTAGAAACTTAAAGGCCGCCTCAGTCTGCTTAGTCTTGTAAAGAATAAAGCCATCGAAGGCGAAGGACAGTGCGTTCTGCTTACCAGCACTGTCTGGAGAAGCGAAAATACCATACTTGTTTGCGAGGTCCGGATTGCGAGCTTCCAGCGCCTCGACTACGCGGCCCGAATAGACGGTATGCGCAACCTTTCCCGTCGCGAAAAGACTCATCAGCTCAGCATAGCTGACCGTGTTCATGCCAGCCGGCATCGTTTTATAAAGATCGGCATATAGATCGAGAAAACGGCCGGTCGGTCCGGCATTCCCCGGCGCATCGAGAACGACGTTCCACTTGTCGTCATAAAACTTCGGCGCGTCTGCAAACAAGTTGCCGAAGCTCGCCCAGTTGGTGGCACTGTCACTCGCGAGCGGTATGACGCACCCCCCTCGCTCTATGTTGCCATCCTTCGCGACAGTCAGCGCCCGGCAATTCTCAAGGAACTCGGCCCATGTGTTGGGAACCTTCAGGCCCTTCTCCTGATACAGATCTTTTCTGTAGAAAACCGTCACCAAATTGTAGTCATAGGGATAGAACCAATTTTCTCCCTTATATGACCAGGTTCCCTGCTTCCCCCACGAATATTTTTTGACAAGATCCGTCAACGGCACGATGTGACCCGCCATCGCGTATTGCAAGATGTGCGCAATGTATCCCGCCGTGGCGATATCGTAAGGAGCGCCAGCATTGATGGCCGCCATCGACTTCGCATAACCACCACTAATCGGCGTCGAGTCGACGACGATTTTTACGCCGAACTTGCTCTCGTATTCATTGCACGCATCGCGCAAGGCCGATTGGCTCGCAGCAGTCGTTTCAGCGTTCAAAATGCGAAGCGTTACCCCGGACTGTGCGTTGACATAGGGCGCGGAAAGTGAGCCCGCGATGCCAGCCGCTGCACCAGCCGTCGTTTTGAGAAAACGCCGCCGATCGATGTCGCTCACGTTAGCCTTGGAACTCGGCGCGCCTAAGCTGAGCTTGTCCATGAAGTTCTCTCCCGTTGCCATTTTCGCCTTTCGTCGAGGTCCGCCTCAGTGTCTTGCCGCTCTCGCGCGAGAACAGGTGCAACTTCTCTTGAGACAAATTCACAAAAATTCGGTCGCCCGCCCTCAGCGCATCGTCCCGAGCAAATACCGCGCGGATTTTGTTGCCATCGATCTTACCCAGCACATAGGTTTGCGCGCCGATTTGCTCGACCAAGCCGACTACCAGCTCAAAAGCCGTGGAGGTTTCCGCGCGCTCGATGTGCTCGGGCCTAATGCCAAGCGTGACATCCCTTTCCGCTTCGGAGAATGACTGGGCAGGCAAGTTGACGCTCAAACCGCCGGAGCGCATTACGAGCGCGCCCCCGTCGCGCATCAACCCGCCATCAATCAGGTTCATCTCTGGAGACCCGATGAAAGTCGCCACGAAGGCGTTCGCGGGCCGATCATAAAGGTCAAGCGGACTGCCCGCCTGTTGGATGAATCCGTCACGCATGATCACGATACGATCGCCGAGCGTCATGGCCTCGACCTGATCGTGGGTAACAAATATCATCGTCGCGCCCAATCGGGCGTGTAGCGTCGCAATCTCTTCTCGCGTCCGGACCCGCAGCTTCGCATCAAGGTTCGAGAGGGGTTCGTCGAGGAGGAATACGTCGGGATCTCTGACTAACGCGCGACCAAGCGCTACGCGCTGCATCTGACCACCCGACAATTGGCGTGGCTTGCGCTCCAGCAGGGCCTCCAATCCGAGACTTGATGCCGCGCTGCGCACCCGACGATCGATCTCCTGCTGTGGCGTCCTACGGACCCGAAGGCCGAAGGCCATGTTTTCGAAGACCGTCTTCTGTGGATAGAGAGCGTAGTTCTGAAAAACCATCGCAATGTTGCGATCTTTCGGCGGAAGCGCGGTGACGTCCCTTCCGTCGATCAGAATCTTGCCGAATGTGACGTCATCTAGACCGGCGAGCATTCGCAACGTCGTGGACTTGCCGCAGCCGGACGGGCCGACGAACACGACCAGTTCGCCATCGGCAATATCCAACGAAAAGTCCTGAACGGCCCATGGCCCTCGATCTCCTCCAAAGGATTTCGCGACATTCTGGAGAGTTACTCGCGCCATACAGCCAGACCTTCACGTTCTTCCCGGTATTTTCATTAATTGGTTAAACCAATTTGGCAGGACCGTATGTCGCGTGATGCGCGGTGTCAAGCAGCATTTGGTTTGACCAATCTGGTCGCTCCACATATAGTTAGTGCGGCCTCGCACGGCGCGCGGCTATTTGACCCGCAGACTTCAAGGAAGCGTGATGGCTGGACCGTTGGCAGGTTATCGAGTGCTGGATCTTTCGAGAATCCTCGCGGGGCCTTGGTTAGCGCAGTTGCTGTCTGATCTAGGAGCCGAGGTTTGGAAGATCGAACGCCCTGGCACCGGCGACGATACGCGGCAGTGGGGCCCGCCCTTTCTGCGGAAAGACGGTGGAATTGATACGACCGAAAGCGCGTATTTCCTGAGCGCCAATCGCGGCAAGCATTCGATATGCGTCGATATATCGACTGACGAGGGTAGCGCCATTGTGCGCGCACTTGCCCAGCAAGCCGATCTCGTGATCGAGAACTACAAGGTCGGCGACATGGCGCGTTACGGCCTCGACTACGAGGCGCTTAAAAGGGTCAAGCCTGACATCATTTACTGTTCCATCACCGGCTATGGCCAGACCGGCCCGATGAAGGACGTCGCAGGATACGATATGGCCATTCAGGCCATCGGCGGCCTGATGAGCATTACCGGAGAGAGTGATGACAAGCCAGGCGGGGGTCCGCAGAAGGTCGGGGTTCCGATCGTCGATATTCTCACTGGCATGTATAGCGCCGCCGGCGTCATCTCCGCATTACTGCATCGCGAACGCACCGGAGAAGGACAGCATATCGACATGGCACTGCTGGACGTCCAGGTCGCGGTTCTCGCCAACCAAAATTTGAATTTCCTCACGACCGGCACGCCGCCGAAACGGTTCGGCAACGCGCATCCAAACATCGTTCCATATCAGGTCTTCAGAACCAGCGACGGTTCCTTCGTGCTCGCCGTTGGTAATGATCAGCAATTCCGGAAGTTCTGTGCAGCTACTGGTTTAAGCGGCCTGGCAACCGATAGCCGTTTCGTCACTAACACCGACCGGCTTAAGAATCGTGATCAACTCATCCCCCTACTCGATGCGCATCTGATACAGCAGACGACCCAGCATTGGATTTCCATTCTGGAGCCCGTGGGCGTGCCTTGCGCACCGATCAACCGGCTGGATCAGGTGTTCGCTCACCCTCAGGTTATCCATCGGGAGATGCAGGTCAATCTTCCTCATTCTTCCGGAACAACAGCCCCTCTCGTCGCCAATCCGATAAAGTTTTCCGGAACGAAGATCGAATATGCCAAAGGACCGCCGCGGCGAGGCGAGGATACTGCAAACATCCTCAAGTCGATACTGAAGTACGACTCGGCGGCCATCCAAGATCTAAGTGAGCGACGGATCATCGATATCGGACGTCCCGAAGTCGGCTAGGGGCCAAGAGCCCATATCACTCGTCGAATCGTCTCTTGGTCCGGCTGGATGGCAGGTTTGGCAGGAGCGAGCAGCAAAACGGCGAGCCCTGCGCCGAGGAGCAGGAACGCGGCCACGATCCTCCGGTATTGAAACATGAGACGAGCTCTCCGTTGACTACCAGGCCTTCGTCGCTATAATTGGATCGACCTGATTGGTAGGACCAATTATAGTTTGGCGATGGCTTTTGCAAGTCGGGAAGGCCTGACCTTGGCGAAACTGGTCGCAAAAACGAACCGATCGTCGGCTTTTGAAATAGGGGACGGAGGATGAAGCTCTCGAAATACGATTATATCGTTGTCGGCGCAGGATCGGCAGGATGCGTGCTCGCCGCTCGATTGAGCGAAGATCCCAACGTCAAGGTGTTGCTGCTCGAGGCCGGACGTCCCTCTTCTTCAATCTTCGTTCACATGCCGGCGGGCATTCGCGTGCTCTACACGAGTCCGAAGCATAACTGGCAATTTTGGACCGAACCGCAGACCGAACTCAACAATCGCAAGATCTATATTCCCCGTGGCAAGGTGGTGGGAGGGTCGTCCGCCATCAACTCCATGATTGCGATCCGGGGAAATCCTCAGGATTACGACTCATGGGAAGCGCAAGGCTGTCGTGGGTGGGGGTACGAAAACCTCCGCCCCTACCTTAGAAAAATCGAGGACGCCGCCCAGGTAACGTCCCAGCCCGATCAGGACCGAGGTTATTCGGGTCCGATCCGACTTTCTTATGGCGTGTTGCAGCATCCAATCTCGAAGGCATTTATTGAGAGCGCCAAGTCGGCAGGCCTCCCCGAGAACAACGGCTTCAATGGTCCGTCTCAGATGGGCGCAGGCTTCTACGAACTTACGATTTCAGACGGCAAGCGTTCAGGTGCTTTCAAGTTTCTCGACCAGGGGAAAGGACGAAGCAATCTGACCATCATGGCCAACACTCAGGTTGGGCGCCTCGCGGTCGAAGGCACGCGCGTTCGGGGTGTTGTCATTGACCACAACGGGCGTGAGGTCACCGTTTCGGCCGAACGAGAAGTCTTGCTGACTTCCGGGGCCATTGGTTCGCCGCAATTACTGATGCTGTCAGGAATTGGACCGGCCGATCACCTCCGTTCACTCGGCATCAAGCCGGTGCTCGATTCCGCCGGCGTTGGAAGCAATCTGCAAGATCATTTGGATTGCGCAATTCGATTGGAGGCGTCGCAGCCGATCACACTGACGCCGTACATCGGATTGTTCAGAGGTGCCTTGGCCGGCGCACAATATATGCTCCGAGGCACGGGGCCCGGCACCTCACAGGGGGTCGAAGCCGGAGCCTTCTGGGGGCCCGATAAAACCTCATCGTGGCCTGAGTGGCAGGCTCATCTCATCGTCGCGCTGCGAAACCCGCCGCAGGGCGAGCGCGTCCCGCACGGCTTTGCCATTCGCGTATGCCAGCTTCGTCCGAAGAGTCGTGGAACGCTGCGCCTGCGGTCGGCCGATCCCTTCGTCGCGCCGGCGATCGACCCCCGCTTTCTATCCGATGAAAGTGATTTCGTCAGCATGCAAGAAGGCGTTCGGCAGATGTGCGAGATCATCGATCAGCCGGCGCTCCGAAAACACATTAAGCGCAAACTCGATATCGATCCGTTTACCAGCACGGAATCCCGCAAAAAGTGGATACGAGCCCGCGCAGAAACGATCTACCACCCGGTCGGAACATGTCGCATGGGTGAGGATCGCGACGCCGTGGTCGATAGCAAGCTTCGGGTTCGGGGCATCGACAATCTACGCGTTATCGACGGTTCACTTATGCCGACCGTGATCAGCGGAAACACCAATCTGCCGATCATGGCTATGGCGGAGAAAGCTGCAGAGTTGATTGCCGGGAAGTGACCCAATGTTCTCTCCCTCAATGGCAGGAACAATCTGAAACCCTGCCTTTCATCGCACAGGCCATCGCTTGATTTCCCGTGGTCCCGCTCGTTGTCGGCGGTCTGACGCGAAGGTGTCAGTAAATGGCAGCAAGCGCCTGAGGGCGTCCTCCCTAGACTGCCCGGGGTCCGATGACGGGTCCCGGGCTTCTTTTATGGATTTGAGTACCCTTTTGGACATCACCCGCAATCGTCAACGATGTCCGTGCTGCTCTGACCGTTCGATAAGGAAGGTTTAACCGGGACAGCCGTGCCGGAGATCAAGTACCGACGCCACCTAACCTAGCTCGACATGCATCGCATATTTCAAGACTTCATTGATCATCTTTCGAGCGCTGAAGATCAAGCAGAGCTTTCGGGAGCCATGGCCGTCACAGCCGCGGCTCTCGACCTGTCTTGCTTTGCGTACCTCGCGCTACCGCAAAAGCTCGATGGGACACCCCGTCTTATGTCGACATACCCAAAGGAGTGGACTTCACACTACCTAAGGAGCCACTACGAACGGATCGATCCGGTTATCATGCAGGCGCTACGGGACACCGAGCCGTTTCGCTGGGGAATCGGATCGACCGAACGATATCTTTCGCCGGCACAGAAGCGGTTGCTGGACGAAGCCTCCCAATATGGCATTCGGCTAGGATTCACCGTTCCTATCCATGACGGACACGGCCCCGTTGCCGCCGTCACCTTTGCCGGCAACCAACGGGAAGCTCAATTCGAACGCTTCGTCACGTCGAACCCTCGAATGCTTCAGTTGATGGCGATGTTCTTCCACTCACACGTTCGCCGCAAACTCGCGAGCGATCTTCGTGTTGATGGAGCAGCTTTGTCCGCCCGCGAGTTCGAATGTCTGGAGTGGGCCGCCCGCGGCAAGAGCGCTTGGGACATCGGACGCATTCTGGGAATATCGCATCACACTGCTATCTCTTACCTGAACAACGCGAAAGCAAAATTGGGAGTGCGAACCGTTGTTCAAGCGGCACTACGCGTGGCCGCTGCCAAACGAGAACAGCAAAACTAAGGCGAACTCCTCCCACAACTAGGGGTGATGCTTCTTAGCGTAACTTCGCCTCAAAGAATCATGGCAACCTTGGAGGATGTCATGATTCAGCTCATCACGGAGCCTTGGTACGGCGAATTCTCCCATACGCTCTTTGCAATACACCAACTACGACATCGCGTCTTCAAGGTCCGGATGGACTGGGACGTTCAAATTAGCGGCGACATGGAAGTTGACAAGTTCGACTCGTTGCATCCGGCATACCTCGCCCAACTCTCGGACGACGGCCGGGTACAAGGCTGCGTCCGCCTGCTTCCAACCAAGGGACCGACGATGCTCCGCGACACATTTCCCGCGCTTCTGAATGGTCAGCCGATGCCCATGAGTCCGCAGATATGGGAAAGCAGCCGCTTTGCGATCGACGCTAGACTCGACACACCAAAAGGAGAACACGGAATAGCTTGTGCCACCTACGAGTTGTTTGCTGGCATGGTGGAATTTGGGCTTTCGCGGCATCTGAGCGATATTGTTACCGTTACCGACGCCCGAATGGAAAGGATCCTGCGGCGCGCTGGGTGGCCGCTACGTCGAATCGGCGCTCCCTCTAAGATTGGGAACACTCTCGCCGTCGCTGGATATCTGGATATCTCCAGTGCGGCGCTCGCGAAACTCCGTGGGGCAGGCGGACTTTCCGGGCCAGTGCTCTGGGCGCCTGTATTGCGCGTCGCCTAGAACGGTCGCACAGCGGACCCCTGGGACGCAGTTTCGCCTACTGACGGGCTACAGGCATGATGGAAATCAACAACATTGACAACCAGCAGCGCACGACCGGAATGCCCGTCATCGGCCTGCGCCTGCTTCGGTTTGCAGTCGTTGCCAACGACTGTGGAAGTCTTCGGCAAGCCGCTGAATTACTTTCCATTCCACATTCTGTCGTGAGCCGCTCCATTGGCCAACTCGAGCGCCTAGTCGGGACCAGCTTGTTTGAGCGGTCGACCGCGGGAGTCCAGCCAACACTTGCTGGTAAAGTAGTCGTGCGGATCGCAAGAATGGTGCTGGAGCAGGTTGATACACTCGTTGCAACCGGCAGATCAATTGGTCGTGGCGAAACTGGCCACCTTTCGGTCGGCTTCTGCACGTCGATTTCAGCAGGCAATCTGCGGACTACCCTCCTCGACTTTAGAACGAGATTTCCTCGGATCGAACTCGCTATAGCCGAACGGCCGCGCACTTTGCTTATGAACGCGCTCCGGAGCGGAACACTCGACGTTCTCATCGTTACGAGCGACACGCCATCATCGGACAACAAGACGCTCAGGGTCTGGAGCGAACGCGTCCTCGTTGCATTGCCTGAGGATCACCCTTTGGCGGCGCGCGACGCGGTTTATTGGACCGATCTTCGCGACGAAACCGTACTACTAAGCCATCACGATTCCAGCCGCGAGTTTGAAGATCTCATCATATCGAAATTTGTATCTACGGACGATCGGCCCAAGATCGACCGACACGACGTCAGCCGAAGCATGATCAAGGGTCTCGTCAGTATGAAACTAGGCATTAGCCTCGTCATGGAGTCCGATATGGGCGCGAGTTTCGCCGGACTGAAATATCGCGAACTACGGGACGGGACAGGATCAAGCCATATCGGCTTTTCTGCACACTGGTGCGCTGACAACGAGAATCCAGCCCTCAACCGCTTTCTCGAAATGCTGGCGGAGCGCTATTCCTCCCCATCTCTCGGCGATTGACACGCGCGTCGTAGACGGGCGAATCCTCGGTCAGCCGCCATGAACCGCGCCAGCATCGGCGCGATCAATTTTGTTGGATCGGCGCGCTGACCCGTTTCACGCGCGATTGCCTCCGCGTACGCAGCAAGGTCCCGGTGGACGGATGCAGGCAACTCCGCGGTCACCTTCACCGGCTTGTCGTCTGGGACGGCGGCGATCTTCAGCTTCGTCATTGAGGTTGTCATCCTGTGTAAGGCTCGAGGCGGAGATCCCGGTTGACGATGACACGAACCGGAAAACCCGGGCGGATCGTCAGGGTCGGCTGGATGTTGAGACTGCGCCGAACCACCTGTTGTCCGGTTTGATTCAGTGAGTCCGAGGCGCCGTGTCGCAAGGCCTGGATAATTGCGCTGTCGTTGCTGTTGGTGTCCGAGCCGGCACCCAGTTCGGTCCCGACCGCCAGAAACGTCGATAGGGCCGCAGCCTTGAACAGCTCACCCCAGTGATTGTCGACCTGGTCTTCGAGGCCTGCATACCCGGCAGCGTCAACGCCAGGCTGCCGCTCGAGAACGATAGAACGTCCGTTCGGCATGATCAGCCGGGTCCAGACGAGCAGGACGCGGGACTGGCCGAAAGTGACCTGGCTATCGTAGATGCCGATCAGACGCGCTCCCTGAGGCACAAGCAGAAAGCGGCCGGTCGGGGTATCAAAAACATTTTCGGTTACCTGCGCTGTAACCTGGCCCGGAAGGTCTGATCGGATCCCGGTGATCAGGGCACCCGGAATGACCGTCCCAGCCTGCACGACATACGGTGAGGCCGGCCTGGTGATGCGGTCAGGGCTTACCGTGCGACGGTCCACAGAGGCGTTGACGAAGGCAAGCTTCCGGTCCTGACCGTTTTGCACAGATCCATCGTCGCCGGTGCTCGTTGCGTTCGGTGGCACGACCCGCTCGCTTCCAACAGCCGCAGTCGCGGACGGACGCACTTCTCGTCCATTGGTCGAAGCGAACAGATGACTGATGCGGGCTGCTTCGGTCTCCTGATCCCGGCGCTGCTGGTCCGGATCAGCGCCGCTCGTCGGCGACTGGCCTTGAGCGGCAAGGATCGGTCGACCGAGGTCACCGGGGAGCGGCGGACCAAGCTGCGGGATTGGCTGGCGCGGAACGCCAGCATAGTCCTTCGGCAGGGTCGTAATGCCGTCGGCAACATTGTGATGGTCGGTGCTGTAAAGCTCATCGGCCGCCTGATTTCGAGCACGATTGCTCTGAAGTGACCACAACACTGCTCCGCCGATAACAAGCAGGGCAACCGCGCTCCCGCCAGCCAAGACCTTCCGCGACAACCGCGTCACGCGCGGATGCTCCGCTCTCAAGCGGAAACTTTCGGACTGCTCCGCTTGTGTCTCCGGCGGAACTGCTTGCTCGTGATCGTTTTCATTCCGGGTGTTCATGACGACGGTCTCCCGTCGGTCCTGACAATCCTGACCTTCTGCTGGTGCTCACCGCCGAGCCGGAGTTCGGCGGCCGCAAACAGCCGATCGACGATCAACACATTGCCGTAGGCGCGATAGTTGACGAGTTCTGTCTTGCCGTCTGGGCCGATGACAAAGAGCGGAGGCATTTCGCCCTGCACGATGCCGAGCGGGAATTCGACGTAGACCTTGCGGCCATCGTCATATGCGGCTAGCGGCCGCCAGGGAGGACTGTCGCCTTCGATGGAATAGCGGGAGATACGCTGCGCTGGGTCCGGAAGAACGGGCTTCAGAGCAGCTGAACGCGACCGTTCGCGTACCGTCTCAGGATAGTACCAAGCAACGGATGGCATGTACGGCCGCTCGCGAGAGCGGAGCTCAATCAGGTAGGTGCGCCGGTCAGTATTGACCACCAGGTTGGTCTCGATCGAGGCTCGGGTCGGCTTGACCAGGATATGGACGCGCCGTGTGTCGCCGCTCCCGCTCTCGGTATCGCCCACGACCCAGCGTACGGTATCTCCGGCCGCGATCGGCCCTGATCCCGTCAAAAGTTCTCCTTCCTCGAGCGCGATATCCGTGATCTGCCCCGGCGCGGCGTAAATCTGATAGAGCGCCCCAGGACTGTAGGCGTAGATTTGCGCTGCGTTGAAATACCCTCGCTTGCGCGGTTCGACCCGGGCCGCGCTATTTGCTGTCTCAACCCGGCTCACAGGTTCAGCGTCTTCCTTCCCTCCCGACTTGCCGCCGAGAGCCGGCTTCCAGAGGGGTGGAATGTGAAGCGGTCGCGATCTGTCGTCGAGAGCCACCGGCGTAGCCGGTAACGGAGGCACTTCGGCGTCATAGCTGATCTCCGGAGGAATGTAGGTCGCGCACCCACCGAGCGCCGAGGAACCAAGCAGGAGAGCAAACAAAACTGCTCGCTTCGCGGTCAAGAACGCGGGCCAAGTGGGACCGATCCCGCAGTCCGGGGCGGGGCGCTTCGAATAAACGTCAAACGGCGTCTTGGTCACTGACTCAACTCCTTTGACCAGTTGATGGCGCGGACGTAAACGCCAAGGGGATTCTTGCGCAGGCGTTCGGCATCGCGGGGCATCTCGATCACGATGGTGAGAATTGCGGTCCAGCGTTCGGTCGAGCTCAGCGAACCGTTGTCATAGGTGCGCTGGGTCCATGCGACCCGAAAGCTTTCCGACGACGCGCGAATGACGCTCGAGACGTCGACGGAGATTTGCGCCTTACCGAGCTTGGCAAAGGGGTCATTGTTCCGCGCGTAGTCGTTGAGCGCAGCGGCGCCGCGATCGGTCGTAAAATCATAGGCCCGGAGCCAGTTTTGGCGTAGAACGATGCCGTCGGCCGGCAGACCTCTGACATCCTCGATAAAGCGCGCCAGATGGTAGGCGATCTGCGCATCAGTCGGTTGATAGTCGAAGTTGGCCGGCGCAACCCTCTGGGCTTGGCCAAGATGGTCGACTTCGACCACCCAGGGCGTGATCGACCCATGGCTTGATTGCCAGACCAACCCACCAGCGAGACCGGCTGACAGTATGAGACAACCGAACGCCATCAGCCGCCAGTTTTTGGCTTGCACGCGGGCGGATCCAATGCGTTCGTCCCAAACTTGGGCTGCTTTTTGATAAGGCGTGATCGGTTCGGGCATGCGCCCGTAGTGAACTAATGGTCGTTTGATCATTGATGATTGCCCCTGAGATCAAGTGATCGGCTTTGAGCCGTGTAGTGTCTGGGTTTGAGGCGCTGCCGCGTGGCGGGTGGCGAAAGTGCGGTGATGCGTCTCAGCGCTCTCCTTCGGACAAATCGACGGAGGAGCCGCTGCCACCATGATCGCCCGAGCGGACGTGACCAGCAGCCGAGGCACCATGCCGAATAGTCTCGGCGCGCTTCATGCGGCGCGCCCAATCGGGCAGCCCTTCGGCCGAAGCGCTTGCGGCCTGCTCGCCAGCTTGCTCGCCCCCGAAGGCAGCCGCTGCACGACGCAATGGACTCATGGCAGCCGAGCTGCCCGCCTCAGCGACGCCAGCAAGGCCGCCGCTTCGATAGGCGGCTGACGCTCCCCTTATGACAGCGCCACCACCGCGCGCGGCGCCCGCAATCGCGCCGCCAGCGAGACCAACACCGCCGGCGGCAAGACCCGCGCCCGCCGCAACAATGCCACCGGCAGCAAGGCCTGTTCCAACCGCGGCACCGGCACCGAGCTGAGGCCCACCCGACACCAGGCCGTTGGCGATTCCAGGACCGAAGATGCCCAGGCCAAGCAAGGAGAGCGCCGCAAGGACCAGGGTCATCGCGTCTTCTATGGTCGGCTGATTGCCACCAAAGCCAGCGGTGAACTGCGAGAACAAAGTCGAGCCGATGCCGACGATGGCGGCCAGGACCAAGACCTTGATCCCTGAAGAGATGACGTTGCCCAAGACCCGCTCTGCCGCGAAGGCTGTCTTGCCAAACAACCCAAAGGGAATGAGCACGAAGCCGGCCAGCGTCGTGAGTTTGAACTCGATCAGGGTGACGAAGAGTTGGATCGCCAGAATGAAGAAGGCGAGCAGCACCACGATCCAGGCAAACAGGAGAACGACGATCTGGACGAAATTCTCGAAGAAACTGATGTAGCCCATCAGATTGGAGATCGAATCGAGCAGCGGTCGGCCAGCGTCAAGTCCGACTTGAGCGATCTTTCCCGGCCGAAGGAAGTCCGACGCGGAGAGACTTGCGCCTGATGCTTTTAGCCCAAGGCCGGCAAAGCTCTCGAAAACGATGCGTGCCAGACTGTTCCAATTACCGATTAGATAGGCAAAGACGCCTACAAAGAGCGTCTTCTTGACGAGGCGCGCGACGATGTCTTCGTCCGGCCCCCAACTCCAGAACAACGCAGCAAGCGTGATGTCGATCGCGGCAAGGGTCGTTGCGAGATAGCCGACGTCGCTACCGAGCAGGCCGAAGCCGTTGTCGATATATCGCGTGAACGTTTCCAGGAATTGGTCGATAATCCCCGTACCCGTCATGGCTTGCTCGCCTCAGGTGTCGCCGGTAGCAGATATCCCTGCGGGATCCGGCTCTGATCCTTTGGGGCCGGCGCCAACGCAGCGGCGGGTTCTTCTTGGCCACGAACCGCGGCACCAGATTTCTTGGCCAAGAAGCGTCGCCGGTTTTCGGCCCAGACCTGCCTGCAATGCTGATAACCTGCCGTTTCCTCCGCAGTGACGCTGCGGCAGCGTGCGAGGTCAGAGCTGGTTGCATCTGTCGTCTGCGCGGCCTTCGGCAGCGCGGGCTGCTCGTCACCACCGCGAAGCTGAATCGTGCAGGCAGTGACGACCAACACGCCGATTGTCGTAAGCAGCGACAACGCCTTGAATGCCCTTATGTCCGTCATCAGTGGAACATCTGTACGTTGGATGACTGATAGCCCTGTCCCGGAGTCAGGAACCGACGAAGCTGTTCTCGTCCCTGATCCTGGGCCGAGGCGCGCTGAGCCGCTTCAAGGCTCTGCGCCCGACCTTGCGCCGTCACGACGGCGGTGAGGTCGGCGAGCTGCTGCGCGTTCAGCGCGAGAATCTGATTGCCAGCCTGCGTTGCCTGCAGCGCGCCGCTGGCACCCTGGCTTGACGTTACGAGCGCGGATGTCTGGATGCGATTGGTGTCGAGGTTGCCAACAATGCCCGCCTGGACGCGAAGCGCGTCTTGCGTTGCGGCATAGGAATTCTGCCAACGTGACTGAGCGTTGGAGATCAGCAACTGGTTCGATTGGCTGCTGGTCGCTGGCGCGTAACTTGTCGAGAAGGCATGATCAATCTGCTGAACGTCGTAGGCGATCCGCTGGGCCTGGGCCAGCAATTGCTGGGTCCGCTGGATCGATGATTGCAGTTGCTGCAGCGATGAATACGGCAGGCTTGCCAAATTCCTTGCCTGATTGATCAGCATCTGTGCCTCGTTCTGCAACGAGGTGATCTGATTATTAACCTGCTGGAGCTCCCGCGCGGCCGTCAGGACATTCTGGACGTAGTTGGTGGGGTCAAAGACGATCAGCGCCCGTGCAGGCACCGTGACGCCAAGCAGCAGCGCGAAGGCGGCCGTGGTCGCCAATAGGCCAAGAGGTCTCATTGCGATTTCTCCAGATTGACGAGGTTGGGGATCAGGTCGAGGGCCCAGGCGACGCCGCGGTGCTGGAGCCAGGCGGGCACGAAGCCGTCAGGTCCATGTTCGGCAAGGAGCTGCGCGATGGCTGCCTGGTCTGTCTTGGAAGAGGCTGCGGTGAAGGCGAGCGCAACCTCACCAAGGCCAAGTTCGAACATCCGGTTGCCGCGACGAGACTGGCAATAGTAGTCGCGCTTTGGCGTTGCCCGGCTCAGAAGTTCGATCTGGCGATCGTTGAGTCCGAAGCGGCGGTAGATGGCGGTGATCTGCGGTTCGATCGCCCGTTCGTTCGGCAGCAACAGGCGCGTCGGGCAGCTTTCGATGATCGCCGGTGCTATCGCGGAGCCATCAATGTCAGAAAGCGACTGTGTGGCGAAGATGACGGACGCGTTCTTCTTCCGAAGCGTCTTCAGCCATTCCCGGAGTTGCCCCGCAAAATCCTCGTCATCGAGGGCAAGCCAACCTTCATCGACAATAAGGAGTGTAGGCCGGCCGTCGAGACGGCCCCCGATGCGATGGAAGAGGTACGACAGCACGGCCGGCGCAGCACCCGTTCCAATCAAACCTTCGGTCTCAAACGCCTGGACCGAGGCTTCGCCAAGGCGCTCGAATTCGGCGTCGAGCAAGCGCCCGGAAGGTCCGCCGAGGCAATAAGGTTGCAAGGCGCGTTTCAGAGAGTTCGATTGGAGCAGGACTGACAAGCCCGTCAGGGTCCGCTCCTCCCTCGGCGCCGAAGCGAGAGATGTCAGTGCCGACCACAGATGATCCTTGACCTCCGGGGTGATCTCGACCTTTTCCCGTGCCAGGATCGCGCCGATCCATTCCGTCGCCCATCCGCGCTCGGAAGGATCCTCAATCCAGGCCAGCGGCTGCAGGGCGACGGGGTTTTCGTCCCCGTCTGACAATGCACCGCCGAGATCATGCCAGTCGCCACCCATGGCGAGCGCAGCCGCCCGAATTGAACCGCCGAAGTCGAACGCAAAGACCTGAGAGTTCGGATAACGGCGGAATTGCAACGCCATCAGAGCCAGCAAAACGGATTTTCCGGCGCCGGTCGGGCCCACCACGAGGGTGTGGCCGACGTCGCCGACGTGGAGAGAGAATCGGAAGGGCGTCGATCCCTCAGTCTTGCCAAACAGGAGTGCCGGCGCCTTGAAGTGCAGATCCCTCGCCTCACCGGCCCACACGGCTGACATCGGAATCATATGGGCGAGGTTGAGCGTCGAGACCGGTGGCTGCCGCACATTCGCATAGACATGTCCCGGCAGGCTACCGAGCCAGGCTTCGACAGCGTTCACCGTCTCGATCATGCAGGTGAAATCGCGGCCCTGAATGACCTTCTCGACCAGCCTCAGCTTTTCATCGGCAGCGTTGGGATCTCGGTCCCACACAGTGAGGGTGGCCGTAACAAAGGCTTGTCCGATCTGATCCGACCCCAGTTCCTGCAACGCCGCGTCGGCGTCGATCGCCTTGTTGTGGGCGTCGGTATCGAGCAGCGTCGACGCCTCGTTGGTCATGACCTCCTTGAGAATGGCGCCAATGGATTTTCGCTTGGCGAACCACTGCCGCCGAATCTTGGTCAGCAGCTTGGTGGCATCGGTCTTGTCGAGCATGATTGCGCGCGTCGACCAACGATACGAGAATGCCAGGCGATTCAGGTCGTCCAGGACCCCCGGGGTCGTCGCGCCCGGAAAGCCGACAATCGTCAAGACCCGCACGTTCGCTGAACCCAGCATCGGCTCAAGCCCGCCGGTCAGTGGCTGGTCGGCCAAAAGCGCATCGATGTACATGGGAATTTCGGGCACGCGAACGCGGTGACGCTTAGTCGAGATCGTCGAGTGCAGATAGGTCAGCGTGGCCTGATCATCGAGCCAGGCGCAATCCGGCATGAACCCTTCGACGAGTTGCAGCACGCGGTTGGTTTGATCGATAAAGCCGCGCAACACCTCCCGGGCATCTGCTCCAACGGTGCGGTCGCGACCTTCATAGAGCAATCGCTCCGCCTTAGCCGCTCCCTCCTCCGGCGGCAGATAGAGGAAGGTCAGGAAATAACTGGACTCGTAGTGGGCACCTGCCTCCTCGAATTGCGCTCTGCGTTCGGCATCGACCAGCGCAGACGCGACATCCGGAAAGGTGTTTGGAGGATAAGCGCCCGCAGAATGACGCTGCGCCTCAACGAACACGGCCCAGCCGGATCCGAGGCGGCGCAAGGCGTTGTTCAGACGACCGGCGACGGCAACGAGTTCGGCCGGCACCGCGCTGTCGAGGTCAGGTCCCCGGAACTTTGCTGTCCGTTGGAAAGAACCATCCTTGTTCAGGATGATTCCCTCGTCGACGAGAGCTGCCCAGGGCAGGAAGTCGGCGAGACGCGCGTTGGAATGACGATATTCGGCAAGGTTCATCATGGCGGAGCGCTCAGGTGTTGAGGTGGCTGGGAATGCGCAGATGTCGGCGCACGACATCGACAAATGCGGGATCGCGCTTGGCGGCCCAGACGGCGGCCATGTGGCCGATGAACCAGAGGATGAGACCCGCGATCCAGAGCCGCAATCCAAGTCCAAGGGCCGCAGCAAGCGTGCCGTTCACGATCGCGACGGACCGCGGCGCGCCGCCCATCAGAATCGGCTCAGTGAGTGCGCGGTGAACGGGCACGACAAAACCTGTGACCGGTTCATCCATCAAACCACCACGCCGCCGCCGAAGGAGAAGAACGATAGGAAGAAGCTCGAGGCGGCAAATGCGATCGACAGGCCGAACACGATCTGGATCAGCCGGCGGAAACCACCCGACGAATCCCCGAACGCGAGCGTGAGCCCGGTCACGACGATGATGATGACCGCGATGATCTTGGCAACCGGACCTTCAACCGATTGCAGGATCTGATTGAGCGGCTGCTCCCATGGCATATTCGAACCAGCGGCCCATGCCGGCGCCGCCGCCAAAAGCACCGTGCCGAAGGCGGCCACCGATGCACCTCGAAGAAAACGAATTTGCTGACGCATGTCAGTCTCCTGCTGTTGAAAGGCTGTAGTCGCCGGCAGCTCCAAGCCCCCGGACGAGCGCGAGCTCAACGAGGCGACGATCAGCGCCACGCCCCGCCAGCACGGCGATAACGTTGATGGTCTCGGCGATCAGGGCACGCGGAACCGTGATGACGGCTTCCTGAATGAGTTGCTCAAGCCGCCGCAGGGCACCGAGCGCGGTACCAGCATGAATGGTCCCGATGCCACCGGGATGCCCGGTACCCCAGGCCTTGAGCAGATCGAGGGCTTCGGCACCGCGGACCTCGCCGACCGGAATACGGTCAGGACGCAGTCGCAGCGAGGAGCGAACGAGGTCCGATAGCGTCGCCACGCCATCGTTGGTACGCAAAGCGACAAGGTTGGGCGCTGTGCACTGCAGTTCGCGCGTATCTTCGATCAGCACGACCCGATCGGCAGTCTTTGCCACTTCGGCCAGGAGCGCATTTGTCAGAGTCGTCTTGCCGGTCGACGTTCCCCCGGCGACGAGGATGTTCTTCCGTGCGGCGACCGCGCTCTTCAGGATCTCGGCCTGCTCCGAGGTCATGATTTCCTTGGCGACGTAATCGTCGAGGGTAAACACCGCGACCGCTGGCTTGCGGATAGCAAAGGCCGGGGCGGCAACGACCGGAGGCAAAAGGCCTTCGAAGCGCTCACCAGTTCCAGGCAGTTCTGCCGAAACCCGTGGCGCCCCGGCATGCACCTCCGCACCTACGTGGTGCGCTACCAGGCGAACAATGCGCTCGCCATCCGCTGCGGAGAGAGTTTTGCCTGTGTCGATCAAGCCACTCGACAGCCTGTCGATCCACAACCGCCCATCCGGATTGAGCATCACCTCGATGATCGCTTCATCTTCGAGGTAGCCGGCAATCGCTGTGCCAAGCGCACTACGAAGCATGCGCGCGCCGCGCGAATTCGCTTCCGATTGAATGGAATGGCTTGGCACCGTCGTCCCCACCCAGTGAGAGCGTCCGCAAAGGGCCCTCAGATGGGATGATTAGAAAAAGCACCTATGGAGTTGGCGCAACAAGCGCTTTCGGTGATCGTAGACTGGCGTAGAAAAAGGAAGACTGAGAACTGATATTGGACTCCTGCTCAATCGTACCAGTCCGCTAAGAGCTATCGCTCACCACTCCGCGCCGTCGTCCGCGGGTATCAGGATGGGCGAATTCTCGTACAAGCCGACCGACTTGACACCATTGGAAACAGAGGCTGGCGTGGAGCGGGAAGTTAAACTCATCCATGAAGCGCAGACTCTACGCCAAGGCAGCGCGAACCAGACCAAGGCTGCGATCTGCAGCGCTACGTTGAGGCCGAACGCGACCTGATAGGCCTGGACGGACCTATGGCCATCGATCGTGTGCCATTGCTCCAGGATCAGGCCTGTCGCGTATTGTGCCAGAAATGCCCAACCAAAGTGCAGGACGTTCAAGACGCCGTTGGCACGACCAGCAAGCTCCGGCGGAAAGTAATCCGCTATTACCGCGAAGCTGACCACGGTTGCCGTTCCGGCAATTGCGACAACCGACCAGGGCAGGATGGACGGCAGGGGCGCTCGCAAGATCAAGGCTGAATCGGCTGCGATGAACAGCACTGCAACCACCACTAATATAGCCTCCGCTCCGATTCCTTTGCGTTTGATGTAATGGACGGCCATACCGAACAACCAGGCACCGCCGCTTAGTACGACGGACATTGTAAACAGCTGTCTGACGAGACTTGTGCGATCAAGCCTCTCCACGTCGATCAGCCACGGTGATGCCCACAGCCCCTGCAGAGACCAGGCTGATCCGACGCAAGTCGCCGACAACGGGGCCATTCGCCAGAAGCGCCGATCGCTGAAAACGGAGCTAAGAGTGGCGCAGGCTGCTGATGGGACAATGCCCCGCTCGGGAACCACGACATAGATGAAAATGGCCGTCGCGCCGGTCGCCGCCGCTAGGATCTCAAAGAGCTGCCGCCAGCTCATCCAAGCGAGTAGGTATTCTACGGGAACCGTAGCGGTCACCGCTCCTAGCGATCCCAGCATGATCATGTAGCCGTTAAGCAAGGCAACTCGTTCTCTGGGGAACCAAAGGACGATCGACTTCAGTCCTGCGGTCAACGCCGCCGCCACGCCAAGCCCGATCATTGCACGCGCGATCAAAAGCGACAGGAAACCGGTCGATATCGCGAAGAGTCCGGCGCCCGCTGCGGCTAGCAAGAGCAGAACACTCTGGACGCGACGCGGACCAAAGCGATCCAACAATATACCGACAGGGATCTGAGCCGCCGCGAATATCAGGAAATAGACTGACGTAAGCAACCCGAGGTCGGCAGTCCCGAGCGCGGTATCCGAGCTGAGATGACTGGCGATCAAAGCGTTGATCGTTCGATACAGATACGAAAGATAGTATCCAGCAGCAAACGGGAGAAAAACGCGCGAGATGAGACGCCATGTCCCGGAAATTTGCATGCTGGCCCTCTTGCTGTCAGCTCGTGCGAGCCGATAGCGCGACCAGCTTTTCGTCAGTTCGGGTAAATCCCTGCGGTCGTAGGGTGGCGTAGAATAAGAAGGATCCGCGAAATGGTCTGTCTACGTGGCTCTCTCAAGTTTCTTCGGCCGGTTCCTGACGACCGATGTCTTCTGGAATCTCCCGGAGAAAGCTTTGCCCCTTTTGCAAACGGCGCCCGAGTGCTTCGACAAATCCTTCAAAACGATCCCTGCCCTTTGCCTGCGCGGCAGCCTGTGCGTCGTTGGGTAGCGGCGGCGTGATCGTCAGCCAAAAGCGGATGAAGAGCGCCAAGCTTTCGGCCGTCAAGCCCACGTCGCGTTCCAGCCGCTGCATCTGGCGCGACAGCCGATCGAGGCGCCGGGTAAACGCCGCTTCTCGCCTGTCCGCTCCATCCGGGGACAGAAACGAAACAACTGCCGCTTCCACGATCGCCGACCGAGAAAGTCTTTTGCGATCGGCGAGCTCTGAGATCTGTTTCAGCAGTTCTGGCGGGAAGTAGACGTTCATCCGGTCGCGCATAATGCCTCAGAGCTCCATACCGTCATTCGGGTCCATGGCGACCTGACGCGCAACGCCGCGCATCTGCTGGCGTATGAGCCGGGACTGGCGGACCCCATCCTCGTCATCGTCAAGAACGGCGGCAAATTCTTCTGCCGGCGTCGGTTCGGTCGTCTCCTTGGCGATCGCGACGTGATCGGGGAGTTCGGGCTCGCGACGGAGTCCGCTGTTCGCCGTGTCTTCCTCGACCTCCGCGGCTTTGTCAGTTGGACCCGCCGTCGGCTTCAATGGTCCTAGCGCTGACCAACCGTCCGTTCTCGATGATCGGCCGGCGCTCGCCGGATTTGGCGGCGGCAGAACCCGCTCGGTGAACCGCCTATCCTCGTAGTAGCGAACTTTCTTCGCCCGGATCGGCGGCGTACCCGCCACCATGACGATCTCGTCCATCGGTGGAAGCTGCATGACCTCGCCCGGGGTCAAGAGAGGTCTGGCCGTCTCCTGCCGCGAGACCATCAAGTGCCCCAACCACGGGTTCAATCTATGGCCGGCATAGTTTTTCATGGCCCGCATCTCGGTCGCGGTCCCGAGCGCGTCCGATACCCGCTTGGCGGTCCGCTCGTCGTTGGTCGCGAAGCTGACGCGGACGTGACAGTTGTCGAGGATGGCGTTGTTAGGCCCGTAGGCCTTCTCGATCTGGTTGAGCGACTGCGCGATCAAGAAGCTCTTGATGCCGTACCCCGCCATGAAGGCGAGCGCAGACTCGAAGAAATCCAGCCGCCCCAGCGCCGGGAACTCGTCGAGCATCATTAGCACTCGATGCCGACGGTCGCGGGCGTGTAGATCCTCGGTCAGGCGCCGGCCGATCTGGTTCAGCACCAGACGGATCAGCGGCTTGGTCCGAGAAATATCCGACGGCGGCACCACGAGGTAAAGCGTCGTCGGGCGACCATCTGCGATCAGATCGGCAATCCGCCAGTCGCAGCGACAGGTCACCTGGGCCACGACGGGATCGCGGTAGAGCCCGAGGAACGACATCGCGGTGGATAGGACGCCGGAGCGTTCGTTTTCGGATTTGTTGAGGAGTTCGCGCGCGGTCGAGGCGACGACGGGATGGGCGCCCTGCTCGCCAAGGTGCGGTGTAGTCATCATCGCCCTCAGCGTGGTCTCGATCGGCTGCTTCGGATCGGACAGGAAGGCGGCGACGCCGGCCAAGGTCTTGTCCGCCTCGGCATAGAGAACGTGGAGTATGGCGCCGACCAGGAGCGAATGACTGGTCTTCTCCCAGTGGTTCCGCTTGTCGAGGGAGCCTTCGGGGTCGACCAGGACGTCGGCCACGTTCTGGACGTCGCGAACCTCCCATTCCCCGCGCCGGACCTCGAGCAGCGGATTGTAGGCTGAGGACTTTGGGTTGGTGGGATCGAACAACAGGACGCGGCCGTGTCGCGAGCGGAAGCCCGCGGTCAGTTGCCAATTCTCGCCCTTGATGTCGTGAACGATGGCCGAGCCGGGCCAAGCCAGGAGCGAGGGGACGACAAGACCGACACCCTTGCCGGATCGGGTGGGTGCAAAACACAACACGTGCTCCGGCCCGTCGTGGCGAAGGTAGTCGCGGTCGAGCTTGCCGAGCACCACACCATCCGGACCGAGAAGTCCCGCCGCTCGAACCTCGTCCGCACCAGCCCAGCGCGCCGACCCATAGGTCGCGACATTCTTGGCTTCGCGCGCCCGCCAAACCGACATGCCGATCGCCACCGCGATCGAAACGAAGGTCCCCGACGCCGCAATGAAGGCTCCTTCGACAAAGACCCGTGGCGCATAGGCGTCGTAGACGAACCACCACCAGAAGAAGACGGGCGGGTAATAGACCTTGAAGCCCAACAGTTCGAACCAGGGCCGCCCAAGCTCCGGTTGCCAGGCGAGCCGCCAGGCCGTCCACTCGGTTGCTCCCCAGATGGCCAGCAAAACGATCAGGCCGACCACGATCACCTGCCCCCAAAGGATTTTGGTTCCGGACATCCCGAACGCCCTTCCGCAGCTGGATTGGTGCGATTGTTAGAGACCGAGGTCGCGCTTGCGACCAAAGCCCCATTCGATTCCACCGCCGTCCTTCACGACGCCGGTGACGTGTTGGCCGAGCCTCCTTTCGAGTTCGCGCGACCAGGGCACGAGTTGGAAGCCGAGCCCATTGTCGATCATGGCGAAGCGTCCCGAGGCGAGCGTCAGACGCTGGCGATATGTCCCCGCCACATGCTCCCCGGATTCGGACTTCACGTAAGGGAGGCTGGTGTCGGCCGAGACTTTTGCGGCCACCTGGTCCAGTTCAAGCTGGCGCAACGTGTTCAGGAGGTTGCGCTGCAAGATGATGCGTTGGCCCTGCCGCCGCGCTAGGCCCTCCCGGATCAGATGCTCGGTACGGGCTTCCATGGCTTGGCGCGTCTCTCGGCCGAATCCGCCCATGGCAAGCGGCATGGAGTCGCGTTCGACCAGCCTGTGGTCAAGCCAGGTCGCGCCTTTTGCGGTGACCTGCTCGGCAAGATCGAGATCGGAGCGGATGGCGAGCACCACGGTCGGCCGTGGATCGCCGGCTTGACCGAAGCGTCGGACTTCGACGATTCCCCCAACGGGCGGAGCATGTTCGAAGGCCTCGATACCTCGAAAGCGCACGTGGTGCGCGCGTCCGTCGGTCCCGTCGATCAGGGCGTAGGCCTCGCCAGTCAGTTCGTCATGCAATCCACGCTCGACCAGTCGTCCCATAAGCTGAGACGTCGGCTGTCCACCCTCGATGACGAAGTCGGCGACGCCGCGCGCTTCCCCGCGCTCGGTAAAGGCGCGGTGCATGGTCTTGATGATGTCGCCGCGCATGCCGAGGTCGCGCAAGCTGCGCTCGGCCTCGAGTCCGACCATCCACTCCCCTGGTGCGGCGGATGCGGCAAGGCCCATCTTCTCGAGGTGCTGAAGACGGCCAACCATCAGGCGGCGGATCTCAGGATCCGCGCTGCCGGGATTCTTGGGTCGAAGATCGATATACCCGGTCTCTTCCGCCGCCAGTCGGACCTCCCGGTCGAGCCGCGTCCATCGTTCCGCCGAGACTTCCCTCTCCAGCGAATTGCGGATCTCGTGCTCCGGTTTTGGACCCAGTTCGATCGCGACCAATTCCTCGGCGCGTGAACGCAGGCCCCGGCTGATGTAGTCGCGGGAGATCACGAGATCAGCGCCCTCTTCGTCGACCCCCCGAACGAGAAGATGGACGTGAGGATTGTCGGTATTCCAATGATCGACAGCCACCCAATCCAGTCGCGTGCCAAAGTCGGCTTCCATCTGCTTGGCGAGGTCGCGGGTGAAGGCCTTCAGGTCGGTCATATCGCCGGCGTCCTCCGGCGAGACAATGAACCTGAAATGGTGACGGTCGTCCTTGCAGCGTTCGGCAAACGCCGCGCTATCGGCGCCGTCGCCGCGGGCATCAAACATCTCGGCCCGCTCACCACTCCGGGTCACGCCATCGCGCTTCAGATACGAGAGATGGGCCGTCAGCGGCGCTGAGCGGAAGGCTCGTCCTTTGTGGCGAACCACGCGCGCCTTCACCACAACGCGCCGCGTCGGGCTGAACAATCTCGCCCGGCTAAAGGCGAGGCGCCCGCGGCCAAACGTCGAACGCCCATGGGCCGCGGAACGCCTGCCGGCCGGGGTCTGACCCGAGGTGTGTCCGGTTTTCTTCGCCGCGCGTAGCACCTGATTGATGAAGCTTTTCGGCTTCGGCGCGCGGGTACTGCGGATGCGCCCGGGCCGGATACGCAGATCGCTGTCGCCCGTGGTCATGACTGCGCCTCGAAGGACGCCAAAACGCGTAGAGTGCCGAAAATGTAGTTGATCTCATTCTTAAAAATCCAAGGCGCGGCACGCGCCCCGACCGACCGGCACGCCGGAACCCAAGCCATGTCAATGGCTTGCGGTTCGAGCGGCGAGCCCCTTTTATCTCGCCGTCCTGCCGTCGTGGTCTCCGGGTCGCCGGTTCCCGAAAGAGCCACCGCGACCTGGCCGCCAACTCGCGAAGCCCCCACTGCTTCCGAGCGCTTGCGATAGCGATCGTTACCCGAAGGGCCGAGACACCCGAAGGGTGGCTCGGTGAGGAGCGAAGCGACGAGTAGAGCGCGGGCCGAAGGCATCGCCCATACGCCGTCAGCTCGCGAACCCGCATACTTGGTCATTGCGATGCTCCCGAATCCGATCGAGGAACGAACACGCAAATTGGCCGAGGAACTATGTGCCCGTCCTGCCGTCGTGGTCTCCCAGCGGATCCCGAAAGAACCACCGCGACCTGGCAGTTGAATTGCGAAGCCCCCACTGCTTCCGAGCGCTTGCGATAGCGATCGTCACCCGAAGGGCCGAGACACCCGAAGGGTGGCTCGGTGAGGAGCGAAGCGACGAGTAGAGCGCGGGCCGAAGGCATCGCCCATACGCCATCGGCTTGTGAACCCGCACACTTGGTCATTGCGATACTCCCGAATCCGATCGAGGGACGAACACGCCAATTGGTCGGGGGACCATGTGCGAAACATCGGGCGCCGAGATTGCAGTTGTGACACCGTTGGACGGCACGAGCGCCGGCAACCGATCGCGCGTTTTCATGAGATCGGATCGCCCGACGAATAGCGTCGCAGCTGCTATTGACTGTCCGCTGGACGTCCACCTCGGCGGCAGGTCAATGGCAAGCAGATTTGCAAGCTTTGCGACGTATCCTCGCGTCTCTTCTGGCAAAGAGCCGTCAGCGAGATGCCCTTCATAGCGAGCTGGTCCCGCGTTGTACGCGGCAAACACGCCAGGCGAACCATACCGATCGAGCAGTTCGCGCAAGTAAGCGGTGCCCGCTAGAATGTTGTCGTGCGGGTCATAGGGGTCGTTCCCGAGATTGTAACGCTCGCGATGTTCCGCCCAAGTCGCCGGCATGATCTGCATCAGGCCTATTGCGCCTTTTGGCGATCTGGCGTGCACGTCACCAGCACTTTCGATGCTGATGACCGAACCGATCCAGTTTACCGGAATTGCAAAACGCTTCGAGGCTTCGTCGACGAACGCTGCAAACGGGTTGCGTGCCTGAGCAACCGCCGGAGCTGACGCCGATCCACTCCGGGCTAGAGCAGCACTGTTCGACGCAGCGAAAATAAGCAGCAGCGACACGACAACCGAAACACGCACGCCCGATCGAGCCAGGCATGCCGTCGTGCTCGCGCCCGTCCAGGGTAAAACCGCTTCGCGCCGGTCCTGCGGTCGCCCCGGACTGCTGCGACGCGCGTCGGCCCTGCAAGCGTTGGTCGGGACGGAGGAATGGCCCCGCGATCGATCGAACAGAGGAATGGCGGGGTAAGAATATGGAACACGCACGATCACTCCTCCCATGTCCACACGGGCAGCGCACAGCCGATCACCGCCGACGCAGGCAAGAATCCAAAATATCGGCCATCCAGGGAGTCGTCGGACTGCCAGTTCATCAGAAACAGCTCGCCGTCGCCAACGACGCGGCAGCCCTGCCATTTCGGCAGCGGCCGGCCGCGTCCGTCGCGGTCGCGTGCCTCGCCCATTGCAATGTCGTCGACCGAAACTGTGAGCCCGCTCCTGCAGACCGTCTGCCCCGGCAGCGCCAGGATCCGCTTGAGCATGGGGACGCCAAGGGGCAAATAGCCGTTAAAGTCGAGGAAGGTCGCGAGCGGTTCCGGCGGCTGCACGGCGACCAATTCAGTGACTTGGAATTGGTCGGCCGGTCGAAGACGGTAGAGACCGATCGGCACGCTCGCGGATGCGTTCCAGATGTAAAGCGGAAGCGGCTCCAGGACGATTGTCGCGATGAGCGCGGCAGCGACCCCAAACGTCACGACCAGCATCATTACGCGGCCCGTCATCGCATCACCGTTTGTCGGTGAAGCCATGCCTGGTGGCGCGCTTTCGTATACGGGCGCGGGTTTTCGTTGACGGACAGGCGGTTATGAACGTGATGCCAGTGATCAGGTGCGACATCAGCGGGATCGATGCCGAGCGCCTCAACGGCATCGATCATCTGCAGCACGCGTTCGACCTTCGGCCAGCCGGTCAGACGCAGCAGAATCTCACCGCCGGGTGTCACATAAGGAACGGTTGAGCAGCGCTGTCCCGCTGCGACCGCACGCAAGATGTCGATGCGCGAAATGACCGTGCCGAAGTCGTTGGAAGTCCAACGGACGAACGCAAAGATGCTTCCGGGCGCAAATGACAGGACGCGCCGGTGACGATCAATCTTCCGTTCTTCGACAATGCGCCCGAACCGAATGCGGTTTTCGATGCGCTTCTCGAGCCACAGCACTTCCACTTCTGTGAGATCGCTCATGCGGCGGCTCCCCGACGCTGGAGCCGGCAGGCGTGAGCTTGGGGCGCGGTGGAGAGTATGTATGGCCTGCAAAGGCAAGCCAGACTGACGGACCGCCCTTGCCGGGCGCCGCCAACGCGGCTGCCGGCCTGGTCCGTTAGAAGAAATCCGAAGGATTTCTGGTTAGTAAAGTTAGAGCGGCCGGAAAGCGCAGAGAAACAAGCTCTTAAGTCCGATTCCGGTCCCCGATAGCACGAGGATCGGGTCCCCGATAGCACGAGGGTTGCGGTCCCCGATAGCACGAGCTGATTCACAGGTTGTCCTCCGGATTTGGAATGAGACCGCGCCGGCGCAGGCGTGCCGTTAAGGGAGCAACAGGCGCAGGCGCGAAGTTCAGTCGCTCGATGCCGTTCCGATCGTGCGTGAGCACGAGCTGATAGCCGGGCAATGTCTGGCGCTGGACGATCTGGCGAAGGTCGTAAGCAAAGTGCTTGAGCGGCGAGAGGATGCCGGACTTGGCATGGAGGTGCACAAGGTCAAAGCTCCAGCCGCCATCCTGGCGTCCACCGTGCTTGCGCACGAGCCGGTAGAGCCACCGCTCAAGCCCGCCCGTCAGCTCGAAATATGCGCGATCAATCGTCAGCACGAGCGCATCGTCAATGACGCCGGCATAGAACCAATCCGGCAGGATCAACTCGATCCCAAACGGGCGACCGTTTGCATCGGCTGTCTCCTTCCACTCGTTGATCCAGGAGAAGCGATGTCGTCGTCGTTCTGCCGGCTGGCGGATCGACGTCAGCACGCTCGTCGACTGAAGTCTGTCGAGACCCGCCTTCAGCCGGTCGTAGTCACGTGCGCTGGTGCCGCGGCCGACGAACGTCAAAATCTCGTAAGGCGTTGCAGCCATCAAACGCGAAGTCTTCAGACCTGCGTCACGGGCTTCGACGATCTGGGACGCGGCCCAGATCAGAACGTCTGCATCCCAGATGGTCGCCATGCCGTGTTCCGGCACGGCTTCGACACGAATTGCGACCGCACCGGCACGGAAATCGATCGGCACGACACGTTTCGTCTTGGCGAGCGAAAAGAAGGGATAGGCCATGAGATCCTGCGCGTCGCGGGGTGCAAGATCCCCGGGCAAAGCGCGAAAGAGTTCAAGCTGGTCGCGCTCGGAATGGTGTTTGCGCCGCATGGTGGTTGTTCTTAAGCGGCGATCAGCGACGTTCTTGGCCTGCATACGGGCGCAGAACCGGGTGCTTTTTAGCCGGCAGTACGGTCCCCTTCCCGGGGTCGGAGGTCGACGTCTTCGCGCCGCGGTCGGCCCACGCTTTCAGGTCATCGACGGCGTAGACAACACGTCCGCCAATCTTCCGATACGTCGGTCCAGTACCGTACGTGCGGTGCTTCTCGAGCGTGCGGCCGGACAGGCCAAGATAGCGCGCGGCCTCCGGTGTACGCAGGAATCGCGGGGGAAGACCGGCCATCGGATCGGGCATTTGAGAACTCCAGGAGGACAGCGCACTACGCTTGGCTAGGCCGGCGTGTGTGCGGTCATCATGGAGGAGCGCGATATCGGAGGGGGATGCTGAATACGGAGGGGGCGATTTTCGGCACCCCTTGGGGACTGCGCTACTCGTCCCTGCGCCCAGGCCGCAGAAGTTTGCGGTAACCACCGCGCATCAACGCGAGGCCGCCTTGCACCAGGCGGACCGTTCGATTGCGCAGATCATGCGTCTTCCACGCACGATCGGGGATTCGCTTTTTGCCGAACAGCGCTTCGGCGACAACGCGATAACTGCCGCCGGCGCTATGCGCATCGAGCGCGCGGATCGCGGCGCTCAGACGTTCGCGCCGCTGCTTAGATAATTGATGAAATGCCGGACCTGGCACGCGTCCATTCATCGCGCGCCACAGCCGTCGTGCTGCATACGCACGCGCGTCGAAATCGCCGTCAAACGGCAGTTCGGCTGCGTATGGCGCGCCGAGCGCCGGCGGCTCTTTGGACCAGACACGGTGATCTACCGCACCGATGCGCAGCACGGCATGCCAGCCGTCGACAGCGCGGCGCACCTGACCTGTTGCAAGGTCAAGCAGCGGCTGAGACGCTGAACTGCGATCGGCGGCCCAGGCAACCTTGACCGAAACGACCGCCGGTAGAACCTCGGGAGCCCAAAAAATCGTCTGCTGGTCGAAGGACCTCTGTGGGTCATGGGCGAAAGCAGATGCCCCATTTCCTCCTGAATTCGTCAGTCACTTCGCCGTTCGGACTGTTGGCGATCATCACCTCGTACTCACGCCGATAGTCGGCGTTACGGCGGAGACATTCCCAGGCGATGTCGGTGATTTCGGCGTCTTGTAGGCTCTTGTAGGATTCYGGCGACCGCCAGTCGAATTCAGGCATTGCTTCCGCCCCATTGCACGCTGCTAACAACGATTGCGCCGCAATAGGTATGAACGAGGCGGTTGTAGGAAGCCCCTAGTTTGGCACCACGTGGTGCACYGGAATGACCACCGATCAGCAAAAGAAAATAGTTCTGCCTGCAAGTCGCCRGCCGGYRGTYTTSTTCTATTTYGAGCCGGTGCCKCGYAAGAGGCGYCCYTGCTCSGTCACCCATTTGGCGCGYGYRAGATGACTCTGATATGCGCTTCGCGCACGGTCCGGCTCCCGCACCGGATCGATATGCAGCACSAYTCGAGCGACTTCCATCCAGTCAGCCCCTTSGCTTTCGGCCTGCAGAAGGCGCRTGTAGGTCACSACATGCYGCTCATCGTAGGCAGTGAGAATTTGATCTGCAGGCGCAGCRTCGGCGACGYCTGGGTCGAGCGGCGGCTTCCTCATAAGACTCCACGCCTTAGWTTAGACAATTTCTAACACGCGGGCMGGAAGGAGCAGAAGCGYYAAAAYTGTCGCRGRAGCCGTCCGGAKSGYGTTTTGTCGARAATACTCCGTGGTGAAATACTCTTCAAGGACATGCCCTCTCGCGTATGGATATACGCGAGATACTTGCAATCAATTTGCGGAAGCTCCGGCAGGCCCGTGGTTTGTCACAGGAGGAATTGGCTCATCGTGCTGAAATTGACCGCACTTATATCAGCGCACTCGAGCGAAGCGTTTATGCGGCGGGTATCGACGTTGTCGATCGGCTCGCTCGCAGCCTGGGTGTCGAGGCCGCCGACCTGCTCACTCGCCCGCCCACAAGCACCAAGAAAAGGACTCGGGGGCAGGCCGAGTGATTGAGCCGACCCGCTCGATCCGGCGGCCGGTTCGCGCTCACTGACGCCTGGAAGGATGGGAAGCCCCGCCCGGCAGACCGGACGGGGCTTGATGAAGTGGCCTACTCGCCGGTCTTGCGCGGCCGCGACCAGAGCAGGGTGTAGCCTTCACCGCCTTCGTCGTCGAACAGGTTCGCGTAGATCGGCGCGTTGAAGGAAGGATCGTCGAGCTTGAGCGAGAGGTAGTCGCGGCCTTCCTCGGAACGCTTCGACCAGGCTGCGCCGATCTCCGCCCGGCCCACATAGATGCGGTGGCTGGGGGCGTTGTCATTGGAGCGGTTGGTCTCGGCGACGATGCGGACGCCCTTGGCCTTCAGGCTCAGGGTGACGATCTCGCCCTGGAATTCGTTACCGACCTTCTTGAAAGAACCGATGTTAGCCATGTCACTTCTCCTGTTGTGTTTCGAGCCCGCGACCACCGCGGCCTCGATGGCGATCTAGGGCCGAGGACGATCGGCGACGCACCCGCTCGGGCCGGAGCGCAGCGGAGGACGTCGTTGTGGCGACTTTCTTGCCTCGCGAGGAATGGGCGAAGCCCAGGGGAAGAAAGTCGCATCAACGGCGTTGCGGCTCAGACGATCGAGGCGAAGCCGGTCTTCGGCCAGATCAAGCCATCAACGAGGCCACGTGCGTCCGCGTGCTGAACCACGATATCTGGAGAAGCGTGGCTATCTCGGTTTTGATGAACAAGAGGCGTGAACGATTCAGCGGGGAAAGAGAAACAATCTCCTGCAAAAGGCGGTATCGTCTCCCAAGAACGGATCGAGATAAGATCGTTCTGCCGCGGCTGCGTGGGCCAGACCGAATGTCGGCAGCTTGATCGATGAATTCCGAGCAGGACGAGATCTCCGCGCTCAAGTTCGATCATCCCGTTCACCGCGCCGATCTACGCGAAACGAAGCTATTCGACATGGCAGCGGTAAGCGATCGCCCCTGGGGCCATGCGGCCGTAAGAATTGGCTAGGACGGTTTCTCCACCACCACATCGGGCTCGAACGGGCGGGTCTTCGCCAAAACCACCAAGCGCGTCATCGCCGTGCCGCCAACGCAAACCGCGCCCAAGGAAGCGAAGACTTCACGCCAAGCCAGCGAGGGCACCCCGATATTGGACACGGCGAACACCACATGATAGCCGGCGACGGCGGCGGGAACAGCGAATGCTGTTGCGATCGCGATGCGCAAGGCCGAGGACCGAGTAACAGCAAAGGCGACCTGGCCGAGGACCAGCGTCAGCGCACCGCCGGCCGTCGCGATAAGCATGGCGCCAATGAGGCCGGCGTCGCTGTGAAACGTCATCATCCCGATAATGAGTGCGACAAAAAACGGCAGGGCATACACGGCAAGCGCAATGATCGCCCAGCAGAACAGACCGATGCCGAGTGTGTTGAGAACAAGCCCAATAGCGAGCATGGTGGTGGCTCCATGTGCATAGATCTACCAGTCGCGCCTTCCACCACCACCACGGCGCAACTCTGGATATGAGACTGAAACGAGGCGGAGTTGCGGCGGGAGCAATTTCGCCTCAAAGACTTCAGTTGAGCAGACGGCGCTCATGCGCCGCCGAACATCCAGACCGGGATGCCGAGCCGTTTCGCCTTGTCGGCGAGGTTGTCCTGGATGCCCGTGCCCGGGAAGTGCATGACGCCGATCGGCAGGAGTTCGAGCATGGCATCGTTGCGCTTGAACGGTGCTGCCTTGGCGTGCCTCGTCCAGTCGGGCTTGAAGGCGATCTGGGCCACTTTGCGGTTGCTCGCCCATTTCGAGGCGATCAGTTCGGCCCCCCTCGGGGAGCCGCCATGCAGCAGGACCATGTCGGGATGCTTGGCATGAACCTTGTCGAGACGATCCCAGATGAGGTGGTGGTCGTTGAAGTCGAGCCCTCCGGTGAGCGCGATCTTTGGCCCTGAGGGCAGCAGGATCTCGGTCTCGGCGCGGCGCTTGGCTGCGATGAAGTCGCGGGAGTCGATCATCGCCGCGGTCAGGGTGCGGTGGTTCACCAGCGATCCCGATCGGGGGCGCCATAATGTGCCGGTGTGAGTCTCGAAGCGTTCGATGGCTTGGTCACGGAAGAGCTCCAGGCAGTTGCGTCGCTCGATCAACGTGGTGCCTTCCGCCGTGATGCGTTCGAGTTCGACGGATCGAACTTCGGAACCGTCCTGCTCGCGCTGACTCTTCCGTTGCGCCTGTTCGTTGTCGTCGAGTTGGCGACCGATGCGGTCGACGGCTCGGTGGAACAGGTTGACGGTCGACCAGAGCAGATCGTCGAGGTCCGGCTCGAGCCGCGTGTCGCTCAACGTCGCGACCAGGGCATCGAAGATATCGACGACGGCACCGGTAATGATCCTGCCGTCGGGAAGCGGCCGTGGATCGGGCTGGTCGTCGAAGGGGCGGTAACCGAAGAGCTGCAATTCGGCAAGAACGTGTTCGGTCGGAGATGCGTCGTGCGGTGGTTCGATGTCATCGTGGTCGGTCATGGAGGCGATCCTTTGCCGGATCGGCCGCGACCATCGCGGCCTTCGTGGCGATCACTCAGACGGCAGGCGGAACGGGCCAGAACCCGGAGCAGAGCGGAGGGCCGAAGCGCAGCGGAGGATGGCGGAGGCCGGGCTATTTTGCTTCGCGATGCAAAGCGCGCTCGCCAGATGGCTAATGTGTCTTCTCGTCGCCGGCGCGCGGCGGAAAATAGCCGGACGCAGCCATTGCCGGTCCGAGCCGCTTGCCGTCCGATCGCCCTCTAGAAGGCCGTGGTCGCGTGCTCTCCCGGCAGTGGCCGCACCGCGACCGACCTGTCGATGCCCATCGAATTGCCGGGGCTATTCCGCGGTTGCCAACGACGAATGCAGCAAACGGACGACGTCCTCTGGTACGAGCTGAAGCCGCAACGATGCGCGGAGGGCTTCGAGGCCAAAGATGTGCAGATCTTCGTTGAAATCGCCCACCCGAGGCGACAGCGGAATCGCTTCAACGCCGGCCTCTACCGCGCGCTGCGTGAGAATCGCCTGTACGGTATCTCCGGCAGCATCGTCATCGCGGGCGATATAGAGCCGACGCAGGCCAGATGGCAGCATCATCGCTGCGAGATGATTAGCCGAAAGCGCGGCCGCCATGGGCAGGGCCGGCAGTGCGTAACGCAGTGACAGCATGGTCTCGATTCCCTCGCCGGCAGCGAGCACATCATCGACCACGCCGAAGCGAACGGCGTTGCCGAGCAGGTCACCCATGGCGCGTCGTGGTGTGTCGATCGGAGCCTTGCCGAGCCGCACGCGATCAAAACCGTGTGGATCTAGCCAGGTGCGGTGCACGCCGGTGATCCGTCCATCGAGGTCGGTGACACAGGCTATCATCGCCGGCCAGGTTTCGGTCGACGAATGCTCATCCGGTCGATAGTAGCAACGAGGATGGAAGCGCAAGCTGCCACCATGGTTGATGCAACTAATTCCGCGACGCTGCAAGTACGCCTCGGCTAATGTCCCTTCAATCGGGTTGGATATCGCAAAGAGCCGACGAGCGGCTTCCTGCGATCCGGCCGGCGCGACTGGACGAACGGGCCTCGGGAGTGATTGCTCCTCGGAACGAGGCAGCTTCAGAAAGCGCCTCGCCTCCTCGGCGACCTCGCGAAAGTCTCGCAAGGCCAGACTTTCGCGGATGATGTCGAGGAGATCACCATGTTCTCCGGTCGCGGCGTCGGTCCATTTCCCAGCGGGTCCCTTCGGTGATTCGTGCAGCCGCACGAACAACGAGCGGCCCGGCGTATTGTAGACGTCGCCGACCAGCCAGTACCGCCCCGCCCGCCTGCCATTAGAGAGATAGTGTCGGCACACCGCCTCAGCCTCGCACGAGAGGCGGCGTGCCAGTTCGGAAGCATCGCCGGCCATCACGCGGCCTCCCGCTCACTGACGCCCGTAACCGGATAGGTGTCGAGCACCCTGGACAGGACCTCGATGCCGCTCGCGTCCGTGGGTACGAACATGCGCAGCTTCCAGGAGATGATCTCCCCAAAGAGGCCGTAAGCACGGAGGCGATCGCGTATCGTGTCGTTGAATCCGGACAGCTCGATGCGATAGGCGCCCATCACCCGGACGCGGCGAAGTTGGAGTTCCTCCGCGAGGTCGAGGACGGTGCGTCCCTCCATCAGCGCGGCAAAGGCAGCGTCCGGCGTCAGCGCGGGCGCGTCCCTCGAAAGGACGTTTGCGACCCATGTGGCCGAAAACTTGCGTCCGATGATGCGTTCGCCCGCATCGGTCTGGAGCCGATAGACGCGGGTTGATTCGTTCGGCAGCCGCTTCCAGATAGGGAGCAGCAAGCCCGCCACAACGTGGATCGTGCTTTCCGTGAACTGGGGCACCTCGGCAAGCTCCGCCACCCAGGCCGCAGCGAAGCGCCCACGGTCCGCTTCGATCCAGTGGCTCTCCGCCATCATGCTCAAGGGGACCGTGTGCTGATCCATCGGCCGGATCAGACGGACGCGCCGCTCGATCTCGCCGTCATCGAGCATGACGCTCGCCGCGGGGACCTGCACGGCGGCTCGTCCCGAGCGCTCATTGACCAGCAGGACGGCCTGACGATCGGAAAGACGAGCAAGAGCGTCATCCAGACTCACCGGATGATTGCGCTGGCGCTGTGTGACAGTGAGCAGCCGGGTCTCGGCGCCGGTCCCCCGCTGGTCATAGATCGTCCGCCGGTCGGTGACGACAAGGCTCTCGGCACGGAGTGTTTCCAACCCGACGTCGTAGGTGCCGGATGCAACCGCGCCTTCGATCCGAGCGGTCAAGAGCTGCTCGAAGGCGGTGAACAGCACATTCTGGAGGTCGATGGTGAGCGCCAATAACCTGTTCAGAAAGGTCGTGATCGGCGGCAGGTCATTCCTGAGCCCATTGGCATCCATGAGCTTCAGACCGGTTGCATCCTCGAACCTCCCAAGCGAGCAACCGTCGACCTTGCCTCGCGCGAGCAGCGTGTAGAGCTGACGCAACGCATCACGTCCATACTGGCTTTCGAGATTGTCCTCGGGCCGGAACAGGCCCTGTCCTCCGGTCTGACGTTGGCCGCGCGTAATGGCTCCCAACGTATCGAGCCGGCGGGCAATGGTGCTGAGAAAGCGCTTCTCGGCCTTCACGTCTGTCGCAATCGGACGAAACAGCGGCGGCTGCGCCTGGTTGGTCCGGTTGGTGCGGCCAAGGCCTTGGATCGCGGCGTCGGCCTTCCAGCCGGGCTCGAGCAGGTAATGGACGCGCAACCGGCGATTCCGCGCCGACAGTTCGGCATGGTAACTCCGCCCCGTGCCGCCGGCGTCGGAGAACACGAGGATGCGCTTGACGTCATCCATGAAGGCCGAGGTCTCGGCGAGATTGGCCGAGCCTGCGCGGTTTTCGACCACCAGCCGGTCGCCCTTGCGGATGACGCGGCGCGAGCGGCCCGTCACCTCGGCGACCAGTTCGGTGCCGAAGCGCTGGATGACCTGATCCAGTGCCCCAGGTACCGGCGGCAGCGAGGCAAGCTTCTCGATGAGGCGGTCACGGCGTGCGACGGCTTCCCGGCTCTCGACCGGCTGGCCGTCGCGATAGACAGGCCGGGAGCAGAGGTTACCTTCCGAGTCGGTGAAGGGTTCGTAGAGCTGGACCGGGAAGGAGTGGGCGAGGTAGTCGAGGACATACTCGCGCGGGGTGATGTCGACCTGGACGTCGCCCCATTCTTCAGTTGGAATCTCCGCGAGCCGGCGCTCCATCAGCGCTTCGCCCGTCGACACGATCTGGATGACCGCGGCGTGCCCAGCCTCAAGATCGTTCTCGATCGCACGGATCAGTGACGGGGTCTTCATCGAGGTCAGGAGGTGACCGAAGAAGCGCTGCTTCGCGCTTTCGAAGGCGGAGCGTGCCGCAGATTTGGCCTGCCCGTTCAGCGTTCCCGTTGCGCCGGTGATGTTGGCGGCCCGCATCGCCGCGTCCAGGTTATTATGGATGACGCTGAACGCACCGGCATAGGCGTCGTAAATGCGGACCTGCTCCGGCGTCAGTTGGTGCTCAACAAGCTCGTACTCGACGCCCTCGTAAGAGAGCGAGCGGGCTGCGTAGAGGCCGAGCGCCTTGAGGTCGCGCGCCAGCACCTCCATGGCCGCGACCCCACCCTCCTCGATCGCTTCGACGAACTCGGCACGGGTGGCGAACGGAAAGTCGGCGCCGCCCCAAAGGCCGAGGCGTTGGGCATAAGCGAGATTGTGGACCGTGGTTGCGCCCGTCGCCGACACATAGACCACGCGGGCATTCGGCAGCGCGTGCTGGAGCCTCAAGCCCGCGCGCCCCTGCTGAGAGGCCGCTTGGTCACCACGCTCGCCCTTGCCCCCGATCGCATTCTGCATGGCGTGGCTCTCGTCGAAGACGATCACTCCGTCGAAGTCCGAGCCCAACCATTCGACGATCTGCCTGACGCGCGAAAGCTTCTCGCCACGCTCGTCGGTCCGTAGCGTGGCGTAGGTGGTAAATAGGACGCCTTCCGCAAGCCGGATCCGGGTGCCCTGGCGAAACCGGGACAAGGGCGTAACGAGCAGGCGCTCCATCCCGAGCGCGGACCAATCGCGCTGCGCGTCCTCGATCAGCTTGTCGGATTTGCTGACCCAGACGGCACGTCGGCGGCCCTTGAGCCAGTTGTCGAGCAGAATCCCGGCGACCTGCCGGCCCTTGCCCGCGCCGGTGCCATCGCCCAAGAACCAGCCGCGGCGAAAGCGGACGGCATTCTCTGCGTCATCGCGCGCGGCGGCGATAACATCAAAGGTCGCATCGACCGTCCAGGAGCCCACGAGAAACTCAGAATGCGCCTCGCCGGCATAGATGACGCTCTCAAGTTGGGCGTCCGACAGAACTCCATCTGCCACCAGACTCGAAGGCAGGTGCGGACGATAGGATGGTTTCGGTGACGCAACGGACGCCATCGCCGCGGACTGCACGAGCTTGGTCGGGTGTGCGCACGATCCGGGAATACGGATCGATTGCAATCCGTATTCCTCGTAAAGGGCATCGGTGAGCCGGGTGCCTTCCGGCGGCGACCATTCGACCGTTTCGTATGTAAGTTCGACGCCTTCTGGCGCGGCGTCTCTCGAAGAAGACGATGAGCGTGGTGCAACGGCGCCCAGCGATCGCGACATAGCCGGCCGCTCGATAGCGACGATCTCCGGTGATATGGCGACGGGCAGCCTTGGAGGCACATGCTGGTTCACCCAGTCGAGCAAGGTAGCGACGTCGGCCGCCATGCCTGGCGAAGCCGGAAAAGCCGTCGGATCGGCAGCGGGCAGCTTGTCGATCACAAGCAGCCGTGTGTCGATTTGTGTTCCGTGCTTCGCGTAGATGGCGCCGTCGATCGCCGCAGAAAACGCTACCTGCCCGCGTTCCTGGAGCCGCACAAAGGCTTCTCGCCATGCCGGGTTATCCGGTGCGAAGCTGGCGCCAGTGATGGCGACAAGGCGTCCACCGTCGCCAAGACGCGCGAGCGCTGAAGCGATGTGACGGAGAGCCGCATCCGTCATCCGTCGGTCTACGTTCGTCAATGCCGAGAACGGCGGGTTCATCAGAACGACGCTCGGCACGACACTCGCGTCGAGGTGGTCGTCGATCTGTGCAGCATCGAACCGCGAGACCTTAACGCCTGCGAAGAGATGATCGAGCAGCGCCGCGCGGGCCTCGGCCAACTCGTTCAAGACCAGAACGCCGCCGGCGAGCTCGGCAAAGACGGCGAGCAAACCGGTCCCAGCAGAAGGCTCAAGAACGCGATCGGCCGGCGTAATGCCAGCCGCGGCGCATGCGGCCAGCCCAAGCGGGATCGGCGTCGAGAATTGCTGAAGCGCCTGGCTGTCCTCGGAACGCCGCGTGTGGGTCGGCAGACAGCTAGCGATCTTCGTGAGCATCGGCAGCATTGCTGCCGTCGACCCAGCCTTGGCACGCATCGCGGGGCCGAACTTGCGAAGGAACAGAACGGCTGCCGCCTCGCAGACGTCATAGGCGGTCTTCCAATTCCAAACGCCGGCCGTGTCCGAGGCGCCAAAGGCAGACTCCATGGCGCTACGCAGAACAGCGGCATCGATGCGACGGCCGCGTTCGAGCTCGGTCAGGACCTGTCGCGCGGCCCTGACAGCGGCAGAGGTGAGATTTGCAGCGGCACGCATGGAGAGCGGCGTGGCGATGCCGCCGGCAAGAGATTCGGTCATGGCAGGAATTCTTTCGGAGAGCAGGAATGGGTCGAACCATCAGGCGCTCTCCTTTGCCCCCGACGGCTCAAACCCTTCCCGGCCCGACTCTCACTCTCCGCCGTTCCCAATAAGAATGGGGACCAGCGCTACACACCGGTCCCCAAGCAACCGCGGGACGGCCAAAGCCGCCCCGCTCTGTGATGATCACTCAGCCGCGTCGAGATGTTGCGGATCTTCGTCGGCGGCGGTCTCCTGATCCTCCTCGTCGGCGAGGAATTCGGGCAGCCGGCCCGCCTCGCTCTCCTGCTCTGACGCCGCATCGGGATCGAGGAGACGCAACGGCTCCGGCAACCAACCCGAGCCATCCAGAAGTCGTTCAGCCTCCTTGGCCATGTCGGCCTTCTTCAGATGGTCGATCAGTTGCGCCGACGACTCGCCCTTGGCCTGCCGCACGGCATCCAGAATACGCGGCTTGGTAACCCGGCCGAGATAGTTGTCGACGGTCGGTCGCCAGCCGGCCTGCACCATGTCGAGCCCGACCGCGCGCGCCAGCACATCGGCCTGGTCGAGACGCGTGCGAACGCCATGGGCGGAGACGCGACCCTGATTGTAGCGATTGGCTGGCTCATGGACGGCGTTGACCGCAAACGACGCACAGTGGGCGAACAGCGACGCCTGTGCACCACCATCGAGAGCCGTCAGCGCATCCCAGAGATCGTTCTCGCTCTTTGGCAACCGTGCCTTCCAGACCTCATGTCGCGCCTCGACTGCTTTGGCCGAGACGCTTTCCCTCAGCCCCGGAGCTTGGGCGGGAAAGTTCGGCGTGCGAAGGCTGATCTCAAGACAGCTCCCGGACGATGCGAACCGGTAAAAGGCCGTCAGCACGAAGTTATGCAGAACTGCCTGGAACGCGACCGCTGGATTTCCCGCCAACGCATCACGCAATGTCAGTGTACGATGCGCCGTCAACTCGATGATGAGACGATCCGGCAAAGGTTTGGTCGCGTCCTCATCATCCTCCTCGGCATCAGCAGCGCCGCCTGCGACCGCGATGACCGTGCGCTGGACGGAAGGGCCCACTTCAAGACCTTCGGTCGACGACGCATCGGCGCCCTGCCCGACATCAGGATCAGTTGCCGGCACCTCGTCCTCCGGCCGGACGTAACCCCGGTCCACGGCGAGGCGTCCTTCGGAGTCGATGCTGATGAAGACACCAGCTCGGGCGATCTCCGCCGGTTCGTAAAGCATCGGCCGGTCTTCGAATGCAGCCAGGGCCGACTCGATTTCGCCGAGACGCTGATCGACCTCGTCGGGCAACTCGTCGGCATCCCGGTAGTCGACTTCCAGCTTGGCTTGCTCGGCGTTCAGCGCATCGATGGTGGCCTGCTCCTCAGGCGAGAGATCGACGGGCTTGCCTTCGATTTGTCGTAGGCCTTGAGTGTGACCGTAGGGGAAATCTACGGCGACCGAGATCCACTTCCAGCCTTCGGCAGCAATCGTCTCAGCTTCGGCCTTGAGCTTCTCGGTTACGAGGCGGTCGAGCAAGACGACGTCCTGAAGCCAGCCGCCGTCGTCGTGCTCGAACAGATCCCGCAGAACGCCGCCACCCGCGCTCTGATAGGCATCGAGGCCCACAAATTGGGCCCGGGGATCGGAACCGCGCACGGTGTTCTCCGTGAGCAGCCGGCGGATCTGGTATGGCTCGTCATAACCGGAGCGGCTGACATTCTCCCAGACTTGCTCCTGGCGGGCGTGATCGGCCGTGACCGAGAACGCCATGAGCTGCTCGAGGGTCATGCCGTCTTCGGCATAGACCTCATGCAGCTTTGGCGAGACCGACGCCAGGCGCAGGCGCTGCTTGACGATTGCAGGGTTCACGAAATGACGCGCGGCAATGTCTTCCTCGCTCATGCCGAGATCGCGGAGTGTCTGGAAGGCCCTAAACTGATCAAGCGGATGCAGGCCTTAGATTATGCGTCAAGTGTCCTGTTAGCTGGATGACTCTGATTCTGTGGCCTTTCTGGCTGCATCCTGCATTTTGGGTGTATTTTTGGCTTTGAATCGCAGCCGGTGGGAGTCAATCCCGATGTCTTTCTCGACGGAAGCGATAGTCGCGCTTTGATGCGCGTAGTGCTTTGGCGATAGCCTTGTTGATGTCGTCGAGATTGCAGGACTCCGGGTGGAACTTGCGGCCAGCCCATCGATGCATGGCTTCGTGTTCTTCATGATCGGGGTCGAGCCAGGCTTCGAGGAAGTTGGCATAGCCTGAAGGCCCACCAGAGTCTTCGGGAGGACCTGAACGTTTGGCGGCGACGCAGCGCGGATATTTGGTCCCCTCCTCGCGCGCGACGCGCTCCAGCCGCAGCCGATGACGCCAATTGTCGCCAAAGTCGTATTCGTAAAGGATCGTAAGAGGGCTCTCGTCGGGATCGTAGGGAAAGTGAAGGTCGATCATCCTGACCTCGGTCGCCTCGAAGATCCGGCTGTCGGACAGGCCGTCCTCATTGAACTCCGGGGCCCCGTAGATGAGACCGCCGATATTGAACTGATGCAAATGGCTGTCGGTCCAGCCGAAGGCGGCTTGCAGCACCTCGTGGAGTTGGGCGAGGTTGAGAGTGATTGGCAGCTCGAGAGTGCGGCTGATCCTGGGCTCGATGTCGAGGATATGAACCTCGGCGCGCACAATGAAGCTGTCTGGATCGAAGGGGTCAAGCATGCCGCAGATCATGCCGCGCATGATTGTCGCAGGCAATGGATGGGGCGACAAATATCCTTCGGCGAGCGCGGCGACACGAAGCGGCAACGTAGACAACGTCAGGATTTCGGCCCGCGAGCGAGCGGCACTGGCTTCGCAGCGCGATCGCGCTCGGCGATCAGGCGGGCGTTATGACGCTTCTGCCGCTCAACCTCCGTTTCGGCTTCGAGGATGCGCTTCAGCAGTGCGGCATTTTCCGTCACCATGCGCCGCTCTTCGATCTGCAAGACCTGGATCAGAGTGCGCTGCTGGGCGAGTTTGTCTTCCCAGGCCGCCAACTTTTCGGGGACGATCTTGCGATCGCTGGCGCGACGCAACTCATCGATCATCGAGCGATGGTTGGTGTAGATGGCGTTACGACCGACACGCGCCTCGCGTGCAAGCGTCGCGACGGTCAGCCGGTAGGATCGCTTTTGCAGGTCCGTGTGTGTGGGCAGACCCTTCACCAGCCGTTCCAGAGCATCGCGCAGCTTGCAGTGGGTGTTGCGCAGGCGTTTTTCGGCAGGCGTGAGGGCCGGCATTTTGCTGGTCTTACGCGTCATGGCGAGCATCCTTTCCATGGTCGAGTTCGCCAAGGATGCGATCGCATTCGGCAATCCGTGTTTCAGCGAGTTGCCGGCTGACCGGGTCCAGGTCAGGATGGCCGAGAAGATCGGCATTGCGATCGCGGCGGGCCTGCCAGACAGGCCTGTGCCTGGCGGTGACGGCGAAGTTGGCGCAGGTGAGACACGTGCTTTCGGTTCTCAGCACAGGATTCGGGCCACGCTCGTCGCCAAAGCAGGCAGCCGTTTCGACGCGATAGACGCAATAGCCCCAGTCGCAGACCCCAAGGCGGAGGTCGGTCTCTTCCATCAGGAAGCGGACATAAGCCTGGACATCGCCGTCGCGTGTGCGTCCGCGGAACTGCGAGCGAGCGGCGATCATGCGTCCACCCTTGCCGGCGAGCGCCGTCGCCGTTAGCACCTCTTCCAGGGCGGCGCAGGTTTCTTCCTGAGTATGCCGGTCGATCAGATCGTCGAGCGCGAAGTCGGTTCCGACATAGCCACGATCGGTCATGGCCCGGGTCACATGACCGAAGTGCGCCTGAAGCGCATGCAGGCCTGTGCGGTCGCGTTTGCCGACGAAGCGGGCAAACGTCTTGCGGCCCTGATGCGTGTTCAGATGCCAAGGCTCGCCCTCGTGGTCCGGCAGGCCGATGAACGGCGCAAACAGATCATTCAGCCGCCTTATGATCGTGGAGCCGACGGGGAGGTCAATGCGGGCGGCAGGACCGACCAACCCGTTGCTGGCCATCGCCAGGAAGAGATCGTCTCGTCCGCTTTGGGCCCGCAGGCGGGCGGTCAGCCGCTCCATCACCACGACAGCCCGCTCGACGGGTGCCGGCGCAACCCAGCGATGGGCTTCGCCATCGATGCCACGCGCCGTCTTGTAAATCCGCCCGACGAGATAGGCGAAGCTCTCGCTGCCGTCCCCGGCAGGATGCTGCTGGATGCAGCCGACCTGAAGGCCGAGGATCTCCGAGATCCGGGCGCCGACAAGATAGCTGACCACCACAAAGCAGGCGTCGTAAATGCGATCGGCGACATAGCGCAGCTGCTTGGTGCTGGTGACCGGCGCCTCGTGCCAGGCAGCTTCCTCCCCAGGCAGTGTCGCGAAGGTGAACGGCGCGATTGCGTCGGTCACGATGAAGCCGGCCTTCGTCTGGCTGATCCCGTTAGCGAGCGCATGGTCATAGACGGACTGCGCCTGGGCCTGCAGAGCGATGACGTCGTCGGCCGGGGTCCCGATCAGTCGCAGCGCCGCCGAGACCAGGGGCACAGCGATCGCGTCCGGCGTATAAGGCAGCCAGCCCCGGTCGCGGCGAACGAACGGCGGCGCGATCCCCGGGAATGGATCGGCGATCGCCACTTCCGGGAACTTTGCTCCCTGCAGATAAAGGCGCGTCAGCAGATTGGCGTGGTTTTGCAGCGTGGTGCTCTTCAGCGGCTTACCCGGCTTGCGGCCCGGACGCTGCGCCATCGCCGTCATAAACCGGTCGCAGGCGTCGCGGTCGAGATCGGCAAAGCACCGATATCCCTGCGCCGCCATCCAGCGGATCAGCATCCGCAACCTATTGAAGACGGAGACGATCGTCATTTCATGAGCGTTGCGGTACCCAGGAGGCGGGTCGAGCTTCAGGCTCCACAGGAACAGCTTCGCCGCCTCTCGCCAGTCAGCCCATCGCGGATCACTGAACCGGCTGTCGTCAGCAAGAACAAAACTCCAGTCGAGCGAGAAGTCAGCTCGGTTGCTGCCAGGGCGACGCCCGTCGAGATGCCAGACCTGATCCAACCACACCGAGCGTGTCGAGATCCGAAGCGGCGCACGTGCTTCGGCGGGAAGAGGGAATGCCGTGGAAGCCGTCATCGCTCACTCCAGCGGCGGAAGCGGTGCGAGGGCCAGCATTCGTTGATCGGCATCACCTCGCAGTGTTTGCGGGAAGTCCGGCAGGATGTCGTCGACCAAGATGCGCAGGCTCGGCGCATACAGGAGCTCGAAGCGACGCGGATCAATGCGTTCACGCGCCCGCTCCAGTTCGCCGATCGCCTGAAGGATGCGCGCCATGTGCTCCACATTGATCGGTATGACCAGTCCCGGGCAGCGCAGACATCCGCCGAAGTGCCGGCAGACCCGACCTGCTATCGAGTCTGGTGCTGTGCCCGCGACCGGGTTGAGGCAATCATGACTGAACGGAACCGTCGCATTGCTCGCCAGCGCAATCCGGTCGCGCTGCGCCCGATCCTCGCAGTTCACCTTCGCGCCGACGATCCAGCCGAGCATCAGCTCCTGCAATCGGGCGATTGTCTCGCGCTGGATGCGGCGCGTCTGCGGCCCCTTGATGTAAAGCTCGGTCGTGTCGGCGCGGACATGGTTGAGCACATCCTGTGTCGCGACGATGTCGCCGCCAGACGCCTTGTAATATTCGGTGGCGACGCTGCCGCGCAGCAGAACGGCGGCAAAGTCCGGCAAGAGCTGACGTGCGCGCTCCGGTGCAGCCTTGTTCCAGATGGCGATCCGGGCATTGGAGCGTTTGATGAACGGCTTCAGGGCGTGCGACAAGGTCGCTTCCGCAATGAGCGTGACCATATTCTTCTTCTCGCTCTTCACCAGGAACAGGCGGTTTCGATCCTGCCGGCTGGCCCGGGCTACGAGCGGCGCCGTCATCGCCAGCAACCTGTCGATCAGATTCGGCGCCGCGTAGCGGCGTCGGCGGTCGAACGATCGCCTTTGCGCGCGTTTCACCTTGGCGCCGGCCCGAGGCTTGGCCCACTCGACGATGATACGATGCTCGTCGAGCGGATGTGCCACCTGGCAATCGCGCGTGATGAGCCGCAGCGCATCCGGATTGCCCGCCGTCTGGATCGAAAGCGCGATGAAGAACGCCGCGACCGTCTCGCCGGTCAGGTGCATGTAGCCGCCAAGATGACGAAGCCCGCCATGGCGGTTGGCCGCCGATATGTTGATGCCGCTACGGATCGCTTCCGTGCGCGACGGCAGGACACCGTCACCCACGGCTGCAAACGCCCGGATCAGTTCGCAAAGCTCGGGATCGACGCCATCAACCGGCCCGCGCGCCCCAATGATCTTCCGCCCAGCCTCGAAGCGATCCCATGCCTCGTCGATCTCCTCATAGCACGCGCGCAGGATCGCTTTGAGGTCCCCTCCGCCAAGGCGCGGCCGGGTATCGGCAATGCGGTTCGGCCAGACCCGCCAGGGGAAGTCGATCCGCGACAGCAGCCGGGAGGGATGCCGCCGCTTGGTCCAGTCGATCATCTGGCGAAGCTGCATGAGCACATTCGCCCGCGAACCCTTCGACCAGGGCTGGTTGGTCTGTCCTGCGACCTGGCGATCCAGCCATGCGATGTAGCGCCCAACCATCGCACTGGTCAGATCGTTGACCGACAGAACAAGACCGTCCTCCGCCACGAAGCGCGCAAAGGCGCGCAGCGCCATCCAGCAATGACGCTGCGTGTCCCGGCTCGAGGCGGCATGATGATGACGGAAGGCATCGGCCAGAAGAATCGCGATGCCCAACGGCAAACCGAGGCTGCCGAGATCGTAGCGTTTCACAACCTCGCCCCAGCCGTCGCGGAAGACGACGATGGTATCGGCTGGCTGATCCAGAACGATCGGCGCCGCAGCCGACAGCCTCCGGTCGATGCGCTCGCGTCTAACGGCCATCGGGGACCAACTCGCCATAGAGATAGTCGATGCCGTCGGCGAGGTCCCGCCCATTCAGCTCAACGCAGCGCAGGTAGATCGACGTGCTCTGGATCGAACTGTGACCCAGCAGGACCTGCACGATCTTCAGCGGATTGAGGTCGGGCGTGGTCGCTGCCTGCCTCTGCAATCGCACCAGCATCGTCATCGCAAATGTATGCCTCAGGTAATGTAATGTTCCGGTCACGCCAGCCGCGCGGAATGCCTCGGCAAACACCGCCGTCAATCGCGCCTTGCTGACCACATTTCCCTGGGTGTTGAGGAACAGAGCCGAAGGCGGCCGATAGTCGGGCCTCCCTCGACGCAACGCCCGGACCTGCGGCGTGCGAACCTCGTCGATGTAGCGCTGCGTGCGGTCGACCAGGCGAATCGGCGGGTAGATCGTGCGCGGCTTGTCACCCTTGGTGATCGTCAGCGGCACGCCGATCAAAGGATGATCCTCGTCGTCAAGATGCGCCGTCTCCGGAACCTGGAAGACCGCGAGGCCGCAAAGCTCCTTGCGCCGCAGTCCCGTCGCCAGCGCCCATTCCGCCATCAGGCGGTAGGGCATATCCAGATGCGCAAAGACGCGACGCAATTGATCGACACGCAACGGTCTCGGCAAACGCTCGTGCTCCGCTACCGTCAGGATGTTTGCCGCCATGACGCCTGGACGCGCATCGACATGCGCCAGGAACGATTGTCGCCGGCCGGAGCCCACCCGCACATCGACAAAGTGGAACGGCAGGCTCTCGATCCAGCCACGGCCTTGCGCCCACGCATAGAACCGGCAGACCGTGCGGACCCGATCGTTCACCGTCGAGCGCGCGTAGGGTCGTTTCGTATGCAGGCTCGGCTGTGACAGCATGCGATTGCGCCAGGCCGCAATCTCGGCCTCGCTCACGCTGTGCCAGTCGAGCTCAGACTGCTCCAGGCTGTCGAACCAGTCGTGAAGATGCTCGCCGTAGGTTCTGACCGTTTCCGCCGCGTGGCTGCGGCCGGGTATCGTCGCCAGCTCCATCAGCCAAGCGAACGCGGGCTCGATGATCGCCATCCGTTCCGACACCAAGATCGGAAAGCCGGCCGGGATTGCAGCATAGCCCATCGCTGCCCTGATGATCCGCACCACGCTCTGTCCTCTTTGCTCACGACCTTTCCAAATGGCAAACGACACCCTGGAGGGCGCAAGCCCTTCCATCAGCAACAAAGAGACAGTTTCTCGAGCCAGCTGTTATCTAAGCGGAGCGCCTTCGGCGCACTCTTTTGTTTTATTGCGAGGGGTTCCCCTCGCGCTCTCCCGTTCGCCACGTGGCAGGGTTGCAGGACTTCGCCTGCAACCATTTGACTAGTTTGTGGTGTCGCCGCCGCGTCAAGCGTTGTCCTCGCTTACGCTGCGGGAACGCTTGACTCGGACGTCTGTGTGCCTTCCTCGAAATGCCCCGTTAATGTCGTCGATTCCCATGACGGACCTACGACTCTAAGAGGACAGTTGCGATACAGAACCTAACAGGCCGACCCGCTCATCGTTCTCCGCCACCGAATCGTCCTCGGCGATGCCCCCTTCACGCACAACGCACGGCACCGCCTGCGTCTTTGACATCCGCTTCTGTTTTACCAGGAGCTCGAGAGCGCGATAGCGCCTGCCGCCCGCTGGCACCTCGAACATGCCGGTCTCGTTGCCATCTGCATCGACGACGGCCCGGACACTCAGACCTTGCAGAAGCGTACGCTGCGCGATGCTCTCGGCTAGCTGCTCGATCGAGACACCGGCCTTGACGCGGCGAACGTTCGACTGGCCGAGCACGAGCTTGTTGAAGGGAATGTCCCGAGAAGGGGACAGCGTGATCTTTTGTACGGCTTTCGTCATTTTGGCTCTCCACGACGGGTGGCCGTGAGACTCTCTCTCGGCTTCCAACCCGTCGCGAACAGCCTCCCCTCCTCTCACTCTCGCGCGAGGCCAGGCATCACGCCGTCTCGTGATCGGCGACAGCCGAATCCAGCGATGCGGGCTCAATGGACCCGGGAACGAAACCGAGCAAATAGTCCGCGGCCTTGCTCGCCTGCGAGGCGGCCCGCACGATGGCGCGATTGTCTTCACGCAGGACTTCGAGCCAGGAGCCGATATAGTCGGCATGGCGCACGGTGGGGACGATCCCTAGCGACGCGCAGCTGAACGCGGAACTCAATTCGGCGCGTTATCTGAACAGTCAAGCTGTCTCAGTCGGATTTGCGGCGGCGTTTGCCTGAAAATGCGGACTGCCGCTGGATGTCGGCGCGTGAGA
>BFBZ01000004.1_pt47 | contig 113975 bp, 97 predicted proteins | sample 1888401 | NCBI WGS metagenome assembly BFBZ01 (sample SAMD00112614, study PRJDB3348) | symbiont metagenome | host: Chara braunii
GGCCTGCGTGGCGCGCCTTTTTGCGAGCGGCGCGGCACATGCCGGGCGAAAGGTCGACCGCGTACATGCGGACACCCTCGCGCGCCATCTCGAGAGCCGTCGAACCGGTACCGCAGCACAGATCGCACGCGGCCGTCACGCCAGGCAGGATTTTTCCGAGGATCGCTTCGCGCGCCGGCTGAAACAGCGGACGCTGCGCCGAAAAGAACAGATCGTAGTGCTCGGCGAGCCAGCGATAAGGGCGGGTTTTCATGGCGTGCCCATTATCAGCCGGATGCCCGCGGCGCGCAACAACTCTCTAATCGCGGCGGAGCGCCTGAATCGGGTCGAGCCCGGCGGCGCGAACCGCCGGAACCATCGCCGCCAGCAGAGCGCACGCAACCAGCGCGCCGCAGGCCATCCCGAGCGACCACGGGTCCCAGGTCTTCACTCCGTAAAGCTGGGCTTCAATCAATCTCCCCGCCCCGGCCGCGAGCGGAATTCCGAGCAGCAACCCGAACCCCACTTTTCGGAAAGCGCCGCGGAGCACGAGCTTGACGATCGATTCGCGCCCCGCGCCGAGCGCCATTCGCACGCCGATTTCGGCGGTCCTTTGCGCCACCGCGTAGGAGGTGACGCCGTACAGCCCCACCGCCGCCAGGATCAGCGCAACGACGCCAAATAACCCGGCGAGGCTCGCCACCGCGCGCTGCTGGTCGAAGCTCAGCGCCACCTGGTCCTTCATGGCGCGCACGTTGTTGAGGGTCAGGTTCGGATCCACTTCGGCCAGCGTCTTGCGCAAAACAGGTTCCATCGCCCCCGGCTGCATCCTGGTGACGATCAGCGCGTTCGAGATGAAGTGCGAGTTCATCTCCACCTTCTGCATAATGTCTTCCTGATACCCGCTCACCCATTGCGCCAGCGGCACGAAGAACATGGGCCGCGCGGGCTTGCGCGGATCGATGTATTTGGCGTCGCGCACAATGCCGACAATACGGAACGTGTTCGCGTATGCCGGAACGTCCAACCCGAACCGGCGGTCCATCGGGTCTTCATCCGGAAAGAACCGCCGTACAAACGCTTCGTTGACGATTGCCACGGGCGCGTTGTTACCCCTGTCGGCTTCGTTGAAATTGCGCCCTCGCACGATCGGCTGTCCCGCGGCCTGGAAAAACCCGGGCGTAACCCGGTCCCACGAAGCTGAGGATTTTTCGTTCAACGCCGCCGGCGGATGACCCTCGACATAAATCAGATCGCTCCAGTTGTCGGTAAACGGGTTGTATAGCGCAAGGCTCGCTTTTTCGATTCCCGGCACCTGGCTCAGCTTGCCTTCGAGATTGCGGTAGAGCGCATCCAATTGCGCGGGCTGATAGCTTGCGGGCGGGGCGTTCAACGAGATGCTCAGGCGATTCTTCGTCTCAAAACCCAGGTCCTGGTTTTCGAGCAGGCTCAGGCTTCGCGCGAGCATCGTGGCGCCCGCTACCAGCACCACCGATAGCGCCGCCTGGAAGACGAGCAGCAGGTTTCGCGCAAAACTCGAGTGGTCGCGCGTGCTCCGTCCGGCGCCGCGGAGAGCCTCCACGGGGTCGGTTCGCATGGCGAGCCACGCGGGCGCGGTGCCGAACAGGATTCCGGTGAGAATCGAAACGGCCAGCGCAAACCCGAGCACCGGCAGCGACGGTGTGGTGTCGATGGGCAGATACCGGGCGGTTCGAAAAGAAATCGCGAGGATCAGGTTCTGAGCGCCTTCCGCAACGGCGAGGCCCGCTAGTCCGCCGCCAAGCGCCAGCAGAACGCTTTCCACCAACGCGTGCCGGACCAGGTGTCCCCGCGATGCGCCGATGGCCACGCGAATCGAAGTCTGCGCGCGCCGCGCCATTCCCCGCGCGAGCAGAAGATTGGCCAGATTGGCGCAGGCAATGAGCAGGACCATCCCGCACACGGCAAGCAGGATTTGAAGGCTGCGCGAATAGTCTTCCTTCATTTCCGCAACGCCCGCACCCGCCGGCACGATGCTGATGGTTTGTTTCGACAGAACCTGGCGGATTTCGCCCATCCACTCCGGAGGATAGCCCGCGTCCCGTTCAATCCACTGCCGCAGCAGCACGGTAAGCCGCGCACCCATCCCGTCCACTGAGGCTCCCGGCTTCACGCGTCCGATGACGCGCAGCCACGAGGAAATGGACTGCCGCAGGAGCGACCCGCCTCCGCGCACCAGCGGCTCCTGTTGGAGCGGCAGCCAAATATCGGGAGGATCGCTGCGCAGCGTCTCGCCGAAGAATCCGGGCGGCGCGATTCCCGCCACCGTGAAACTGACGCCTTCCACCATGAAATTGGCGCCGATCACCGACGATTTTCCGCCGAAGTAGGATTGCCAGGCGCGATAGCTGAGCACGGCGACGGGAGGAGCGCCCGCCCGGTCGTCCGCCTCGGTGAACAGGCGCCCGGCGAAGGCATTCAGCCCGAACACGGCGAAATAGTTGCCGGTGACATACTCGCTTCGCAGCGGACGCGGCGCGATTTCTCCGCCCTCGCGGCGGACGGCGGCCACCCATCCGCCTGCCTGGAAAGCGGCCAACTGCTCGAACTCCGGAGTCGCGGCTTTGATGCGTTCAAACAGCGGGTAGGAGTACATCCCCCAACGATCCTGCGGTCCGCCCTGCACACAGCAGGCGTTGCCGTCGCCGACACGGTAGAGCGAAGCCGGGTCCGCCACCGGCAGCGAACGGAGCATCACCGCGTGAATCAGCGAGAAGATGGCCGTCGTGCCGCCCACGCCCAGGGCCAGGGTCAGCACCGCCGTCAGAACAAAAACCGCGTCTTGCGAAACCCGCGTAGCGCATAACGAATGTCACCGAACAGCGTCGCCATAAGTCTGTATACGCCGAATTCGCGCTGCGGTTCCCCCAAATTCAGCGCGGCGGCTCGTCTTTTCTCCGCCGGACCTCTTCCACCATCGCGCGCCAATGCTCGCGCAGGAACGGCGGATTCTCGAGACTATCGAGAACGTAAGAACGATCGGCTCGCGCGAGATCGAGAACCGCCGTGATCATCTCTTCCTGGTAAAAGCCGGCTTCGGCCAGGGGGATGCCGTTCGGCTCGCGGATGAACGAAGAGCCGCTCGAGGTCTGCAACCCGTCCGGCGACTGACCCACCGTGTTGGCCACGCAGTGAAAGATTTTCGAGTTCGGCCCAACCGGTTGCTGCGCGCGCCCGGAGATCCGTTTCCAGGCCACCGCCTCAATTTCATCCGAAGAGCACGATGGGTGGAACAGAATCTGCGCGCCCGCCATCGCCGGCAAGCGGTAGAGTTCCGGATGCCGCCCGTCGCGGCAGATAACCAGCGTGCACGGAACGCCGTCGACTTCAAACAACGAAAGCTTGTCGCCGCCGCGGCAATTGCGCTTCTCGTCGCGCCCGGCCAGGTTCACTTTCGCGTATTCGTGCGTGATCTCGCCCGTAGGCGCTATGACGTGCGCGAGATTCAGAAAGCGGTCATCGGTGCGGCGGATGGTTCCGGCGATCACCCAAATGTTGTGTTCGCGGGCGGCTTGCTGCACGCGCTCAAGCGCCTGCGCAACACGCGCCGGTTCAAGCGCTGTGAGATACGGGAAATAGTAGCTGGTGAGCGACGCTTCGGGAAACAGCACCAAGCGACTGCCCGCGCGCGCGGCTTCGGCCACATAGCGGAGCGAGGTCTCGAGATTGCGCTCGATGCTCACCGCCCAATGCATCTGCACGCAGGAAACCTGAAGCGTCGTCATGGCGCGGAAGACAGTTCGTAACCCTTGGCGGCGATGTGTGCTTCGAGAACCTCGGAGTTGTGTCCGTGCAGCGCGAAAATCTGCCGCACCAGGTCGCACACCTGCGCGTAGCCGCGTTCGAAAAACACGAGCACCGAAGGACCCGCGCCCGACAACGCGCACCCGAGCAGTCCCGGCGCGCGCAATCGCGTGATTTCGTCGAGCCCCGGAACCAGCGCGGCGCGATAGGGTTGATGCAGACGATCTTCGAGCGCGGCTGGAAAAGCGCTGGTGGTGCCCGTGGTCAGCGCGGCAATCAGCAGCGCGCTCCGCTGAACGTTGAACACCGTGTCGGCTTTCGAGTATGAAGCGGGCAAAACGGCGCGAGCCTTCRAAGTCGGCAGGTCAAAATCGGGCACCACCACCGCCACGCCGTACTGTTCCGGCAATTCGAGCCTTACCGCGCGCGCCACGCCTCCCGAGTCAATTGCGCTCGCGACGATGGAGCCGAGCACACAGGCGGCCACGTTATCCGGATGACCTTCGATTCGCGCCGCCTCGTCGAGCACCCGCGGCCGCTTCCAATTCAAGCCGAGCAGCACATCGGCGATCACCACGCCCGCGGTGAGAGCGGCGGCCGAGGAGCCAAGCCCTTTGCCGATCGGAATATCGTTCAAAATTTCAAGATCGACCGGCGGCAGCGCGCCGCCCACGTCCCGGGCGACCGATTGCGCCGTCTGCCAGATCAGATTGTCTTCGGCGAGCGAAATGCAAGCGGCATCGCGGCCCCGCGCTTCGATGCGAAGGCGTTCCGATACGCTGAACCGGCATTCGAGGTAAATGCCGAGCGCCATGCCGAGAGCGTCAAAGCCAGGGCCCAGGTTGGCGCTCGAGGCCGGAACCCGAAGCCGCCGGCAAGGCGCTCCGGAATCAAACATTCAAGGTGACCTTTCTTCCCTCGCGGCAGGAGTTGTAAATTCCGATCACCAGTTCGAGGGCGCGGTAGCCATCTTCGCCGGCCACCAGGGGGCGGTGCTGATTCCGAATCGCGTCGCCGAAATCGAGGAACTGCCGCTCGAAAGGCGTGAGCGAGATCGCCATGGGATCGGAAGCGCCCGACATCACCTCGCGCTCTACCGGCGCCGGGTCGCCCTCGTCGTTTTCGACGTCCCAGGCGGTCAGCTTGTCGCCTGTGATCACCGCCGTGCCCTTTGTACCGTGAATTTCCAGGCGCTCGGAGTATCCGGGCCAGAACGCGGTGGCCGCCTGAATCACGCCGGTTGCGCCGTTTGAGAAACGGAGCAGCGCCTCCACCACGTCTTCCGATTCGATTTTGTGCATCGCGCCGAGTTGCCAGAAGCCGAACGCTTCCTTCACCGTCCCGACCAGATACAGCAGAACGTCGATCTGATGGATGGCCTGGTTGATCAGAGCACCGCCGCCTTCGGTGGCCCAACTGCCTTTGATGGGGCGCGAGTAATATTCAGCGCTGCGGAACCACTTCACGTAAGCGTCGGCCTGCAGAATCTTGCCCAACCGGCCGCCCGCGATGGCTTTTTTGAGGAACTGCGTCGAATCGTCAAACCGGTGCTGGCTCACCACGCCGAGCACGACTCCGGATTGCCGCGCCGCCTCGATCATGTTGCGCGCCGTGAGCAGGTTGGTGGCGATCGGCTTCTGCACCTGCACATGCTTCCCCGTCTCGCAGCACAACATCACCGGTTCCATGCGGAAATCCGGGAACGTGCACACATCCACGTAGTCGACATCGTCGCGGCGGCACAGTTCCTGGTAATTGGGGACGAATTCGCAACCCCATTTCTCGGCGAAAGCGCGGCCTCCCGCTTCGTTTATGTCCGTGCACGCCGTGAGCTGATAACCGATGTTCTGGTAAGCCTGGGCGTGTTTGTGCGAAATCGCTCCGGTGCCGATAATTCCGACTTTCATGTTGATGTTGTCAGTTTATCGTCTTTACCGGCGCCTTTCGCCTACACGCCGCAGAGGAAGACCTCGATGCCCAGGTCCCGGAACGCGGCGGCTTTGGCATGCAGCGCCTTCTCCGCATCGGGAGCGTAAGCCACCTGAATGTGGTTCGCCTTGTGGCGCGCCATCATCTGATCGCGGGTGACGCCGTACAGGACCGCGTGCATGATGGGCCATTGCGGAGTCGTGATGCGCCAGCGGCGTTCGGTTTCCTCGGCCGGAAGTTCCACCACGCGCGCGCGGCCCATGTCGGCTTTCAATCGCCCGTCTTCTACGAAAATGCGGCTCCAGACAATCTCGCCCGGCTTGGCGACTCCCTTTACGGTGGACCCGCCGAAGGGAAAGTACATCGGAGGCTGCCGCTCGCCGCACGTGCCCGCGAACCCGCCGACGTGGTGCCGCGGCGGAGCGGCGCCCGAAATCTCAAACACCCACACGAACTCGCCCTTGTACTCCTCGCCATATCGCACATCGTGCAGCGTATTCTCGGGGTCGAAGCCGAGCTTACGCCACAGGCGGTAGGTGATCAGGCCGTCGAGACCCGCGCATTCGTCCACTTCGTTGAAATGCGGCAACGCTTCGCCGTCGTACAGAATGCGGCCGTTGCCGGCCGCGCGGACGGGCGGACGCTCGACGTTGTTCAACAGCCCTTCCACCAGGTCCGAGGCCGGCGCCAGGTCCTTCAACCCTTGCTGATACTGGATGCCGATGGCGTCGCAGCCAAAATCGCCGGCAATCCGCAGCGCGGCGATATACATCTTGCACTGCAGCAGAATCTGGCGATCGGTGAGCTCGGTGGCCTCGTCGGCGCCGGTGCGGAACTTCATTCCGCGATCGTCAAGCCATCGCCGCACCTCCGCCGCCTCTTCATCAGGCACCGTCTCCATCGCCGCAAACAGTGCCGACTGGCTGAGCCGCTCCTTGAAAACGCCGGTGGCGTGCAGCAGTTCGTCGGGGATGATCGCGTTGTACATCCCCATGCAGCCTTCGTCAAATACGCCGAGAATAGCCTTGTCGCGGCGGATCGCGGCGGCCACTTCACGCCCGGCGGACTCGGCTTCGGCCCCGATCGAAACCGCCGCGAGCGAGCGCACGTGCGATGCATCGTGGACCACCGGCTTGCCTTGCAGCCAGTTCCGCAGGCCGCTGAGGAAGAAATCATCGCTGAAATCGGCGCTCCACAGCGTGTCATATTTCACGCCGGCCTTGGTGAGCGAACCGTTCAGGTTGAGCATCCCCACCAGGCCCGGCCACTCGCCGCTCCAATTCGCCACGGTGAGAATCGGGCCCGTGTGGCTCAACAGGCCCGAGAGCACGTGGTGCGTATACTGCCACACGGCCTCGACCACGATCAGCGGAGCCTCGCTTGGAATGTCGCGAAACACCTGCATTCCGTATTTCTGGCTGTCGATGAAGCCATGGCCCTTGGATTCGACAAACGGATGCGCGCGGCGCACCTCGGCGCCTTCCTTTTGGATGGCGGCGATCACCGCCTGTTCCACGCGCTCCTGCGCGGGCCAGCATCTCTGGTTGGCTGCCGGCCGGAGATCGCCGCTGGCGACCAGGTAAACAGTTTCAGGCACTCGGATTCTCCTTAGAGGGCGGGTTTCGGGGTTGAAGCGGTTGAGGACGGCAGAGCGGGCGGACGAATCAGTTCCTCCGGCAGGGCGCCGGTGAGCGATTCCATCCAGGTGGCGATGGAGGCCGCTTCCGCATCGCTCACCTTTTTGCCGCACTGATACTCGCCCATCTTGATGATGGCGGTCTTGAGGTCGGCGGTCTTGCCGTCGTGGAGATAGGGCGCGGTGCGCGTGACGTTGCGCAGCGAAGGCACCTTGAAACTCATCCGGTCGGCGCTGTTGCCGGTGACCTTGGCGCGCCCCGCATCGGTTTGGTTCGGCCACTCCTTCTTAACGCCCAGCTTGCGAAACTCGCGAGCGCCGAGCAGAGAGCCGGAATGGCAGGTATTGCAATCCTTCCCGACGAATTTGAGAAAGCCCTGCTTCTCGTCGTCGGTGAGCGCGCTGTTGTCGCCGGCCAGAAACTTGTCCCATCGGGCCGGCGTGAGGAGCTTGCGTTCAAACGCGGCAATCGCCAGCGCGGCGTTGTTGAGCGTCACCGGATTGGCCTGCCCCGGAAACGCTTTCTGGAATGCCGCGACGTACTCGGGCATCGATCTCAATACCGCGGCCACGTACACGGGTGACGGCGCCGCCATCTCCACCGGATTGAGCACCGGACCGCTGGCTTGAGCCTCGACGTCGGGCGCGCGACCGTCCCAGAACTGAACGAAGTGCGCCGCGGCGTTGAAGACGGTTGGCGAATTCCGGTCGCCCAACTGGTTGTTGAACCCGGGCGAGGTCGGCTTGCCGTCCACGCCGTAGCGCGCCAGGTCGTGGCACGAATTGCAGGAAATTTTCTGGTCGCGGGAAATCCGCGGCTCAAAATACAGCATGCGGCCGAGCGCGACTTTTTCGGCCGTGGCGGGGTTGGACTTGTTTTCGGCTGCGACCGGCAGCGGCTCAAAACCCGAAAGCAGCGCTTTCGGCACTTCTACCGCGACCGCTCCCAGCGTGAGAATGAGAAATGAAAGCAGTGTTCGCATAACGCACCTGTGAGGAACTCTTGATTGTATGCGAAAAACGATCTGTTCGCCCCACCTTTAACGTATACTCTTTACGGCCAATGATGAATTCGATTCTGCGCTGGGCCCGGGTCATTGTCTTCAGCGTCGCGCTCACGGCTTTGATTTCGCTGATCGCCGGGATGCTCTACGAGCGGCTGGCAAACGCGCGCGATGCGCGCCGTTTCCCACGGATCGGCACTCTCTACCAGGTGGATGGGGAGACCCTGAACCTGCACTGCATCGGGCAGGGTTCGCCGGCGGTCATTCTCGAAGCTGGACTCGGCTCCCCGGCCTACAGTTGGTTCAAGGTTCAGCCGGAGATCTCGCGATGGACGCGCGTCTGCTCCTATGACCGCGCCGGTTATGGATGGAGCGCACCGGCGCGAGGCCCGCGCGACGCCCGCACCATCGCTCAGCAATTGCACGCGCTGCTCGCCGCCGGAGACGTCAAACCACCCTACGTTTTCGTCGGACACTCCTTCGGCGGTTTCATCGCCCGCGTCTTCAACGGAATGTATCCGGCCGAAATCGAGTCCGCCGTTCTGGTCGACTCGTCACACCCCGACCAGGAGCGCTACATGCCGCCCGCTCTGGTTCGCGAAGACGCCCGGATGCTGGCGAAATTCCGCTTTGTCCCGCCGGCGATCAACATCGGACTCGTGCGCCTCATGCGAAAGTTCGGCGCGCTCGACGTGGTCCCCCGCGGAGCCACCGGACGCGACCGCGACATCCTCGAATATCTGATCTTTCAGCCGAAGTTCTTCCGCGCCGCGCTGGCCGAAATGGCTCTGATGAACAGCGTGAGCGCCGATCAGACGCGCGCGGCGGGCGGCTTTGGCGACAAGCCTCTCGTGGTAATTACGGCCGGGCGGCGCGAGATGGAGAACGACTACGGATTCCTGAAGGTGTGGACGGGCAAGCTGCAACCCGACCTGCTCAACCTGTCCTCAAACAGACGGCAGGTCTTTCTGGCCGACAGCACCCATCTGGTCCCCTACGACCGTCCCGACGCGATCGTCTCAGCCGTGCATGATCTGCTGGCCAGTCATTGATAAACGGAGGAGATAAACGGAAGGGATAAACGGAAGGAATAAACCGAAGGTGTTAAACAGAAGGGCGAACGCGCCTAGCCGTCAATCCAGCCGCGCCCGCCCTCCCGGTTATTTGGTGGTATCCATCATCTGCGTGGCCGAACTACGAATCATCAGAAGAATGACGCAAATCGGCAAACAAGTTGATAGCGACGGAAGCCCTGGCACAAAGAAACTCGCAACTGTCATCCCCAAGGCCCCGTAAAAGGCGGCTGTAGCAAGCAACGCGAACTTTGCCCGGCCGCTGAAATCCCGCTGCCGGCGGACAACCGTGCCGCAGGATCCGCACTTTTTTTCCGTCTTCGTCATGACGGCGTTGCAGTCCGGACATCGTTCCATTGCAGACCCAGATTAACAGGATTGAATTTTTCCGCCAATTGGCAAAACCCCTGTTTTCGTGGGGTTACCAAGGTACTCGGTCACTCAGGTAAACCCTGCCGGCCAATTCGTTCCAGTTCTCCGCATCCATGGTTCTAAGTAGGGCCTCAGTTGGCGTTCGGAGGAGTGCCCCGCGCCCCCTCGCCGGCGACCCGCAGCAGATCCGAGACCGTGAGCGCCCGGTCGAAGTCGTTCAGGCGGATGTAGGCGCCCTCCAGGTTTCTGAGCATCCGAACCAGAATCTGCTTCGGGGTGGAGCGGGCGAGCGCGTTCTCCACAGGCGCACCCGCATATTCGCGCACCATCTCTTCGCACTGATCGCGAGTGAGCACCCTTCCTTTGTGAAAAGGATCGAGGTACAGCGACAGGTCCCCATCCTCGTACTCGACCAGGAAATGCCCGGGGGCGCCGATCCCGAACAGCGGTTTGGCGAGCCGCCGCGCGACCTCCATGTACACCAGCGAAAGCGTAATCGGAATGCCGGTGCGATAGGCGAGCACGTCGTTGAGACAGCTATTTCGCGGGTCGTAATAATAGGTCTGATTGCCGTGAAAACCCAACTCGTCGAACAGGTAGTGGTTGGCCACCGACAGGAAACGGCGCGCGTCGGAAAGGTCGCCGGCGCGTTCGGCGATCGCGAGAGCGAGATGATCGAGTTCGCGCAGCCACGGCGCCGGGTCCAGCCCGGGATGCTCGATCTGAGCCATTTCGAGAGCGGCTACGTCCAGTGTCCCCCGCGCGGGTTCCACGGTCAGCATCTCGCGCAACGCTCGCACCGGTTTAGAATAACAGCTTCCATGCGGATCATCCTTTTGCTGGTTCCGCTCTTCGCTTCCGCCGGAGAGATCAACGGCGCCCTGCTCCATGGCGGCGACTTATTTACGTGGGGCCGCGAAGTCCGCCAGTGGAACACCCGATCGCTGAAGTCGCGCGTGCTTGTCGCGCAGTCCGCGGCGCGCGGTGAAGGCGGGTGTGTGTTTTTGCCGCCTGGACACGGCTGGGGTCTCGTCCTCGAAGAGGACTCAAAACTTGTTCTCCGCCGCGCTCCCCGCTTTGAACCCGAGGTGATCGACAACGCGATCGAGATGCACGATTGCGCTCAGGCCGACCTCTACGGCGAACGCCTGCTGATCGTCTTCCACAAAGCATCGCAGGTTCGCCTCTACCGCCAGGAAGGAAAACGCTGGAGCTACCGTGAAGCCTACTCCATCTACACGCCCTCGCACGAAGGCGGACTGCTGTTCACCGACTTCGCACTCATCGCCGGCAACTACTGGCTCCGCATCCCGCCCGAACTCGACCGCGCCTGGCGCGAGTTCGCCATCAACACCTGGAGCGAGACTCCGGATTCAGCCATGCTCCGCTGGGCGCGCCCGGGGCCCGGCACCGAACTCATCGCCGCCCAGGGCCACATGACCCCCGGCCGTCTTTCGCGCTTCACGCCGCCCGCCGACCCCACCCAACTCTGGAACGAACAGCGCCTTGCCGGTGACCTGCGCAACCCGCACGCTCTGGCGGCGGATGGTCCCCGAATCGTGGCCGGCGAGAATGCAGGACCCGGATCCCGCCTGCTGCTTTATAGCGGCACGCCGTTTCCCGAAACGCTCGCCACCGGCGAGGGTTGGCACTCGGCGTTCTTCCTGTCCGGAGACGTCGTGTTAGCCGTCGGCGCGAACAGCGTCGATCGGTTTGAGCTCAACGGCCCCGCAGGTACGCGTCCGCGCCGGTCTTCCAGTCTTCGCGAGGCGGAGAGAACAGGTCGGTAGCCACGCAATCGTCGAGCGCCTCGGCCGAATGCGGAACGTTCGGCGGGATGCGCAGCGATTCGCCCGGGTTGAGGATCAGTTCCTTGCCGTCGATTATGAACTTCAACCGGCCCTCGTGCATCGTGGAAATCTGCTCGTTGTGATGATGGTGCTCCGGCACGACGCTGCCCTGCTTCATTTGGATGCGGGCCACCGTCATCGTCTCGGAATGAATGCACTGCCGCGAGAACTTCGGATTCAGTTCCTCGACCGGAATGGCCGACCAGTTGTAAACCTGCATGCGCCGGATTCTATCACGGCTCTAGCGCGCCACCACCCGCAGGGGAGCCTCCAGGCGGAACGTCAGGACCGTCTCGGCGGGAATGCGGATCGCCTGGCCCTTGGTAAGCACCTGCGCGAGCGCGCCTCCGCCGGCGCCCGATCCAGCACCGATGGCCGCGCCCTTACCGCCGCCCGCAATCGCACCGATCACCGCGCCGATGGCTGACCCGATTCCGACATACTCGCCGGTTCTCTTGTTCACGCCGACCCCCTCGCGTCCTTTGCGCCGCAGGTCCACGGTCTCGACCGCGTAGCGCCGCCCGCCTACCGACACCGACTGCACGTCGAGCACGAGATCGGAAGCGCCCTTGAACCGGCCTCCCTTCGACGCGGAGCGGATGACTACGACCGCGTTGGCGCCGCGCGGCAGAACGACGGCCCCGGCCTCATCCATGACCGGACGGGCTATCTCGGCGGCGAAGGTCTGTCCTTCCACCGCCCGCGCCGAATCGATGGTCTCCTCCACCCGCACCGGCAGTTCCGTACCCGCCGCTACCACATAACTCCGGGTGCGGATTTCCGACTCCGCCGGGCGCTCATGCAAAGGATGGTCCGGGACCGGAACAGGCGCCGCGGCAACCGGGGGCTCCTGCGTAGGCGGGTTTGCGGGCGCCTGCCGCGCCATTCCAGTATCCGGCGTATGGTCCATCTCCGCGGGAGCGTCGTATTCGACCGACCTCACCTGCGTCATGTCAAACGTGCGAGTGGTCTTGTCGTCCCCAACCAGGGTGATCTGGCGCGGCGAACTCGACGTCACCTGCCCGCTCACTCTCGTGCCGTCGCGCAACATCACACTCGCGTGGGGACCAGTGCCCCCTGTCGCAGCGTCGCGATTGCAGGCGCAGAACAACAAACAACAGGCGAGAATTCCAATGCTCTTCATAGCGTTCTTACTCATAGCACGTCTTCTTCCTTCACGAAGCGTTAACGGTGACAACACTGAATAACGTTCACGTCACTTCCAAATCGCGAAAGCCGGTAGTCAAAATATGGGAGGAGGGAGCCGGAAATCTGATTTCCCATAGGCCTTTCGTTCCGGATCCGGCGGCCTTCCTGATACATCGTAAATGCCCACTGGTACTGGTGCCAATGCCGGGTAGTCGGGCGCTGGTAACGGATGTATACTTGTGAGTAAATCATAGCGGGCGAGAGGATGAATATGAATTCGCGAATCCCGTTCAAAGCCCTGAGCTGTATTATCGGCGGATTGACCGCGTTCGCAGCCTTCTCTCAGGACGCTCCGAAGCAGGAACTGAAACAGCAGCCTGCCTCCGCCGAGCCGCGCGTAACAATTACACCGCGCTCGAAAACCTCTCCTGCCGCTCCGGAGCCCAACGAGAGCGACCGGCGTTCCAGCATTCGCGTAGACTCCACTCTGGTGCTCATTCCTGTCTCGGTCACCGACCCGATGAACCGCTTTGTCACGGGTCTCGAAAAAGAGCACTTCAAGATCTTCGAAGATAAGGTAGAGCAGGAAGTCCGGCAATTCTCGAGCGAGGACGCGCCGTTGTCGGTGGGCGTCGTCTTCGACACCAGCGGCAGCATGGGCAACAAGCTCACCAAATCGCGCCAGGCTGTGGCGCAGTTCTTCAAAACCGCCAATCCGGAAGATGAGTTCTTCCTCGTTCAGTTCAACGACCGGCCTGAACTCGCGGTCCCGTTCACCAAGAACGTCGAGGAAATCCAGAACCGCCTCACCTTCACGCAGAGCAAGGGCCGCACCGCGCTGCTCGACGGCATCTACATGGCGATGAACCAGATGAAGAAAGCGCACAATCCGCGCAAAGCTCTGCTGGTGATCTCCGATGGCGGCGACAACTCGAGCCGCTACACCGAAAGCGAAGTGAAGAACGCCGTCCGCGAAGCCGACGTGCAGATTTACGCCATCGGCATTTTCGAGCCGCTCGGTTCGCGCTCCCGCACCGCCGAGGAAATGGCTGGCCCAGGACTGCTTCAGGAAGTGTCCGAACAGACCGGCGGACGCCACTTTCCGCTCGAGAATCTGAACGAGTTGCCGGATGTGGCCGCAAAAATCGGAATCGAACTGCGCAACCAGTACGTCCTTGGGTATACGCCGAAGAACGCCGAACGTGACGGCAAATACAGGCGCGTGAGCGTAAAATTGAATCAGCCCCGTGGGCTGCCGCCGCTCAAGGCATTTTTCAGACTGGGATACTATGCTCCGACTCATTAGCGCGCTGGTACTGGGCTTCGGCCTGATCACCAACGCGCAGCCGCAGGACCCGGCGATCTTCCGGTCCGATACGCGGCTGGTAGTGCTGCACGCAAGCGTCGTTGACCGCGGCGGCAAACTCGTCACCAACCTTCCGCAGAGCGCCTTCAAGGTTTACGAAAACGGCGCCGAACAGGTAATCAAGCAGTTCAAACGCGAGGACGTCCCCGTGTCGATGGGCATTCTCATCGACGACAGCGGCTCCATGCGCGACAAGCGCGCCAAGGTCTCGGCCGCCGCGCTCGCTCTCGTCAAGGCATCCAACCCGCAGGATGAAGTGTTCGTCGTCAATTTCAACGACGAAGCCTATCTCGACGTCCCGTTCACCAACGAAATCGGCAAGCTCGAGGAAGGGCTCACCAAAATCGACTCGCGCGGCGGCACCGCCATGCGCGACGCCATCTCGATGTCCATCGATTACATGGCGCAAAAGGCCAAGAAGGATAAGAAAGTCATCATTGTCGTCACCGACGGCAACGACACCGCCTCGAACGAGAACCTCGAGAAACTGGTGGCCAAGTCGCAGCGCAGCGGCGTGCTCATCTATATCCTCGGCTTGCTGAGCGAGGAAGAAAAGCGCGAAGCGAAGAAGGCGCAGCGCGCCATCAAAGCGCTCACCGAAGCCTCGGGCGGCCTGGCTTACTATCCGAAGGATCTGCCGGAAGTCGACAAACTGGCGCTTCAGGTGGCGCACGAGATCCGCAACCAGTACATCATCACCTACACGCCGGTGATCCAGCAGTTGGACGGCAGCTACCGGCAGATCAAGGTCACGGTGAACGGACCGGGACGCCCCACTGTGCGAACGCGCAACGGCTACTACGCCACACCGGACGCGCCCATCAACCAGTCGAGCATCAATTCCGGCAAGTGATCCGCTTTCTCTGGCAGGCGACCAAGGGCTACCGGCTCACCCCCTGGAACAGCCCCTATCTCAAGTGGCGTATCGAGACATATTGGGGCCTGCACGCCGAGTCCATCCGCCCGCGCGAGTTTCTCCAATTCATGTGGACGCACCGCGCTGAACTGCTCCGCTTCCTGCGTTGGGCAACGCGTTTTTAAGCTCGAAGGAACCGCTCAATCAACCATCACCGGTCCGCACCGAGCGGGCAGAGCGGCCTGTCCCGTGCTCACCAACAACCGGAAGGGACTGGCTTCTCTGCCTCGAGGTGCGAAGTCGCTGAATCACCCACCACCAGCCCGCACCGAGTGGGCAGAGCGGCCTGTCCCTGTCTCTTATACACATCTAGATGTGTATAAGAGACAGCCCGCCACCAGCCCGCACCGAGTGGGCAGAGCGGCCTGTCCCGTGCTCACCAACAACCGGAAGGGACTGGCTTCTCTGCCTCGAGGTGCGAAGTCGCTGAATCACCCACCACCAGCCCGCACCGAGTGGGCAGAGCGGCCTGTCCCGTGCTGATCAACAACCGGAAGGGACTGGCTTCTCTGCCTCGAGGTGCGAAGCCGCTCAATCACCCATCACCAGCCCGCACCGAGTGGGCAGAGCGGCCTGTCCCGTGCTCACCAACAACCGGAAGGGACTGGCTTCTCTGCCTCGAGGTGAGAAGCCGCTGAATCACCCACCACCGGCCCGCACCGAGTGGGCAGAGCGGCCTGTCCCGTGCTGATGAGCCGATGCGCGTCAGTGATTTTCCCGCAGCATCCGCGCCGTTTCGGCCTGCGATCCGGCCTCCGCCGCCTCGAGCGCCGTGTGACCTGCTTTGTCGCGTAAGCTCCGGTCCGCACCCTTTTCGAGCAGCAGGCTCACCAGGTCCGCGCGACCCCATGACGCGGCCAGATGCAGCGGCGTCGACCCTGATTCGTTGTCGCGGGCGTTTACGTCCGCGCCCCGCTCGAGCAGCAAAGCCGCAACATCGCGATGACCCGCAAGCGCTGCATCGTGGAGCGGAGTGCCGCCGGTCGCGTTGCGGGCGTTCACGTCGCAGCCCCTGGCAATCAGCAACAGGGCGATTTCCTTGTAGCCTTTGAGCGCGGCATCGTGCAGCGGCGAGGCCCCGTTGTAGCGCAGGTCGCGGATGCCGGTGATTTTCGCGGCGAGCAACTCCACCACGTCGGCCTGCCCGCGCATCACCGCATCGTGTAGCGCCCGCGCACCCGGCCCTTCGAGAGACGCCCCGCGCGCGAGCAGCAGGTCGGCCACCTTGGCTTGTTTGAAGCGGAGCGCCACTTCGAGCGGAGTCTCTCCGGCGCCGTCGCGCGCGTCCGCCCGGGCGCCCGCGTCGAGCAGTACCGCGACCACGTCCGCATGGCCTTTGAGCGCGGCTTCATGCAGCGGCGTCGAGCCCGACGGCGAACTTGCCTTGTTGAACTGCGCGCCTTTTTGGATCAGCAACGCCATCACCTCGGCGTGGCCGCGCCAGGCCGCCTCGTCGAGCGGCGTCGCCCCGGCGCCGTCGGCCACATCCACCGGAACTCCGCGCGCGATCAGCAGCGCGGCGATGTCCGAGAAACCGCGATTGGCAGCCAGGTGCAACGCGGTCGATCCGTTCCGCGAGCGCGCCATCAGGTTTGCGCCGCGGTCTGCGAGCAACTCCACCACCGCCGTCTGATGCGTGATCACCGCGTATTGCAGCGGCGTGGACCCGGCTTCGGTATGGCGCGCGTCAATCTCCGCCCCGCGCGCGAGGAGCAGTTCGACCGTGGCGCGGTCGCCCGACCACGCCGCATCGTGCAGCGCCGTGCCGCCCAGTTGATCGCGGTGATTCACCTTCGCGCCGCGGTCGAGCAGCAGGCGCACTTCCGCCGCATCCCCGGCCCGCGCCGCTTTGTGCAGGTCGCCGTTCAAATCGGCGGCGAGCACCAGTCCGGCGGCCAGCCATGCGATTCCGTTAGCGCGCCACCCGGATCTCCACACGCTTATAAGTTTCCTTCACCCGCTCGAGCGGCGCAAAGTTCATGCCCGGCATCGCCGCCGAAGCGGTCCCGGCGGCCACGCCCCACCGCAGCGCATCGGTGAACGGCTTCTTCTTTTCCATCGCCCAGGTGAACGCCGCCGCCAGCGCGTCGCCGCAACCGATGGGGCACAGCACGTCCACACGCGGCGGAATCACTTCCACCGTCTCGCGCCCGTTGGTCGCCACCACGCCGCGGCTGCCGAGCGAAAGAATCACACTCTCGGCGCCCATCGCGTGAATTCGCAGCGCCGCTTCGAGAAACTGCCCGCGGGTCAACAACGCGCGATTGAGCAGGCGTTCGGCTTCCAGCTGATTGGGCGTCACCACCGTGGGTTGACCCTCCAGTCCGTGCAGCAGCGCCTCGCCGTCGGTATCGAGCAGCGTGTTCACCTTGTTCGCCCTCGCAATGGCGATCAGTTCGCAATAGAACTGCCCCGGCACTCCCGGCGGCAGGCTGCCGCAAATCATCAGCCATGAAGCTTTGGCGATGCGGCGCTCCACCGCTTTTTTCAGCTCGTCGAGCTCGCGCGGCGCAAGGTTCGGGCCGAGTTCGTTGAGCTTTACCGTCAGCCCCTGCTTGTCCGAGATGGTCAGATTCGTGCGGCTTTCGGCTTTGAGCGGCACCACGTCGCTCGCGAATTGCTCCTGCTTGAGCAGTTCGCGCATTTTCTCGCCGGTCGCGCCGCCCGCGGTGAGAATCGCCGTCGTCTTTGCGCCGAACGACTGAATGACGCGCGAAGCGTTGATCCCCCGCCCGCCTACGCTGTCGGCGCGCGAAAGAATGTAGCCGCGATCTTCGAATACCAGGTGATCCACCAGCACCGTGCGATCCACGGCGGGGTTGATCGTAAAGGTGAGAATCACTCCCAATGGTAACCTGACTTTTGCGGGATCATCCACATTTTAAGGCCTGGGCCGCGCTCATCGCGGTGTGCTTTTTCTGGGGAACCACGTATCTCGGCATCCGCGTCGCGCTCGAGAGCTTCTCCCCTCTGATCCTGGTTTGCTCGCGATTTCTGATCTCCGGCGCCATCATCCTGATTGCCGCCCGGCTCATGGGCTCGCCGCTGCCCGCCGGAAACGAGTTGTACCGCACCGCTCTCAACGGCATCGCCGTGCTCGGCATCGGAAACGGCTGCCTCGCCGTCGCCGAACAGTGGATCCCCAGCGGACTCGCCGCCCTGTTTATCACCACCGGACCTTTCTGGATGGTCGGCATGGAGGCGCTCGTCCCCGGCGGCGCCGCGCTCCACGCTCCCACGGTTGCCGGAATGCTCATCGGACTCGCCGGCGTCGGAGTCCTGATCTCGCGCGACGGACTCGGCCAGATCCCGTCCGGCGTTCTGGCGGGCTTTTTCGTGCTCCAGCTCGGCTGTCTCGGATGGTCCGGAGGCTCCATCCTGCAGCGCCGGCAGGCAGGCTCGGCTCATCCCATCGTGCAGGGCGGCGTGCAGCAATTGGCCACCGGCATCGCTCTGCTTCTGCCTGCGCTCCTCATGCCCTCCGCCCCCACGCGCTGGACCTCGCGGGGAGTCCTCGCCGTCGCCTACCTGGTCACATTCGGCTCCATCGTCGGCTACAGCGCCTACATTTACGCGATGAGCAAGCTGCCCGTCTCGGTCGTCTCCATCTACAACTACGTCAACCCCATCGTCGCCGTCATCCTCGGATGGCTGTTTTACCGGGAACCGCTCGGCTGGCGGGAAGTGGCCGCGATGGTGATCATCTTCACCGGCGTCTATATCGTGAAACAGTCCGGCAAGAGGCGGCCGGTTTAGGCCGGCCGGCGATCCTGGCCCGAACTCTGTTCGCCGGGATGGTGTCAGGACGCCGTGCCGCGGAACAATCGCGCGCCGAGCACGCCGCCGAGCACCGGAACCAGGCCGCAGAATAAGAAGAACAGCACGATGGCTTCGGCCAGTTTGCCGGGGTCCTGAAGAACCTCGATGGCCATTTGCGCCTTGTCCTCGGCGCCGCGCTGCCGCATCTGCTCGAGAAACATGTTGGCCGCCGTCTGGTCCGTCATCGCCAGCGCCATGACGCCCACCAGAATCGCCAGGATCAGAAAAATGAACAGTCCGGTAATCCAGCCCAGCCTTGCACCGGACAGGGCCGTGAGTTCCTCGCCCGTCCGCCGCGTGTAAAGCCACGCCGCGCCGATGCCGGCAATCAGCATCCACAGCAGCATCAGCGGCCCGTAAACGACGCTCAGCCCGAAAGTCGCCAGCGCAAAGAGCAGGCTGATCCGCACCGCGAGCGAGTTCCGGAACCCGATCTCGGTTGGAGCAACGAACATTTCGGCGGGAAGCGGTGGCGGCTCCGGATCGGGCTCCACCACGGCGTATTCGGCACGAAGCGGCCGTCCGCATTTGTGGCAGAAGCGCGCGTCATCGGGCGGTTGCGCCCCGCATGTACAACGCTCGGACACTGGAACCAGTTTCGCACACTTATTGTTGGCTAAACTGGAGCTTTCCCATGCCTCGAATTCTCGTCCTCGCCAACCCAGCCGCGCCGTTCCTCCGGCGTCTTGACAATCTGCCGGCCACCGCCGAACTGACCGTAACCGGCGACGCCGGCTTCGCGCTCCAAAAAGCCCCCGAAGCCGACATCATCTTCAACGCTCACTTCCACGCCGACCACCTTCGCCAAGTCTTCCCGGTGGCGCGCAACGTGCGTTGGATTCATTCCATCTCGGCCGGCGTCGACCACGTGCTGTTCCCTGAGCTGCGTTCGAGCCCCATCCCGCTCACCAACGGACGCGGCGCGTTTGCGCGCTCGCTCGGCGAATTTGTCATCCACGGCATGCTGTTTTTCGCCAAAAAGACCCGCGAAATGCGCCAGTCCCAACTCGCCGGCAAGTGGGCCAATTTCGACGTCGAAGAACTCCACGGCAAGACGCTCGGCATCGTCGGCTACGGCGAAATCGGCCGCGCTGCCGCCGAGCGCGCGCGGCCTTTCGGCATGCGCCTGATCGCGGTCCGCCGCCGCCCCGAATTGTCCACCGGCGACCCGCTGCTCGACGGCGCCTACTCACCGTCGCAGCTGCTCGAGTTCATCCACGAGTGCGATTACGTCATGGTCGCCGCGCCCAATACTCCCGAAACCAAGGGCATGATCGGCACAAGAGAGATTGCCGCCATGAAACCTACCGCCGTGATCCTCAATGTCGGCCGCGGCCCAATCATCGACGAGGCGGCGCTCGTCGACGCGCTCGAAAACCATCGCATTCGCGGCGCGGTGCTCGATGTCTTCGACCGCGAGCCCCTGCCCGAAGGCCACCCTTTCTACCGCCTCGACAACGTGCTCATGTCCTTCCACAGCGCCGACCACGTCGAAGGCTGGATTGAGAACGCCGTCGACGTCTTCGTCTCCAACTACACCCGCTTCACGCAAGGCGAGCCGCTCGCAAACGTCGTCGACAAGCAGGCGGGCTACTGACCATGCTCGACCTCGGCGCCATCCGCGAAGCCCGCGAGCGCATCGCCCCAATCGCCCAGCGGACCCCGGTGATGACCTCGCGCGGCTTCGACGAACTCGCCGGCGCGCACGCCTTCTTTAAATGCGAGAATCTGCAGCGCGGGGGCGCGTTCAAGATTCGCGGCGCGTCGAATTTCATCTTCTCGATTCCCAAAGCCGAACTGGGCCGCGGCGTGGTCGCTTTCTCCTCCGGCAACCACGCGCAGGCGGTGGCCATCGCCGCGCGGGCGGTTGGCGCCAAAGCCACGCTCGTCATGCCGCTCGACGCTCCGAAGTTCAAGCTCGAAGCCACCCGGGCGCAGGGTCCGGCGGTAATCTCCTACGATCGCTTCAAAGAGGATCGAGAAGCGCTCGGCAAGCGCGTCGCCGAGGAAACGGGCGCCACGCTCGTGCCGCCCTACGACAGCGATTTGATTATGGCGGGCGCCGGCACTGCCGCCCTCGAACTGCTCGAACAGGCGCCGGACCTCGATGCACTTGTCGTCTGCGTGGGCGGCGGAGGCCTCATCTCCGGTTGCGCCACTGCCGCCAAGGCCATTCAGCCCTCCATCCGGGTCTTCGGTGTCGAGCCCGAATTGGCCAACGATACCTGGCAGAGCGTCCGCAAAGGTGAGCGTGTCGAGATCGCGCCGCCGGAAACCATCGCCGACGGACTCCGCTCGCCGTCGCCCGGCCGCCTGACGTTTCCCGTCATTCAGCGCCTGGTCGACGACATCCTTCTCGTCAGCGAGGATGAGATTCGCGCCGCGGTACGCTTCATGGCGCTGCGGATGAAACTGGTTGTCGAACCAAGCGGAGCGGTGGCCGCCGCGGCCCTGCTCGCCCGCAAACTGCCGCCCGGAATCCGCAAAGCCGGCGTCATTGTTTCGGGCGGCAATATCGACTCCGACCAGTTCGCCGAAATCGTCGATCCTTAAACCGGCAGCAGTTCGAGCGCCCCCTGCAACTCCGATTTGGTGTGCAGGTCGCCCTTGCGCCCGGCCGCCACCATCCCCGCTTCGTAAGTCGACCGCGCCTCTTCGATCAGCCCCAACCGCTCAAACGTCTGCCCGGCGTGAAAGTACCCGGGGACATAGTCGGGCTGGTCCGCCAGCAGCGAACGGAACTCCCGCGCCGCCTCATCGAGCGCCCCGCTGTTGGAAAGTTCCATAGCCAGACCATAACGCGCAAACGCATTCGCCGGATCCTGGGCAACCATCGCCCGGAGCGCTTCCAATCGATTCGACGCCATGCGCTCATTGTACTAGCGACGAAAAAAAGGGGCCTGCCTGAACCATCCCTTTACCGGGAAAAAAGGGGCGGGAAAAAAGGGGCCTGCCTGAACCATCCCTTTTACCTGTTCTCAAAAGGTGCCCATGCCGAGTGTCCCCTTTTCAGGTTATCCACGGACAGCTAAATTATTGATGCGTATGACCAAATCCGTTGTTCGCAGGCACCGAGGTTCGAATTCGGGTTCATGGTTCGTTCGCGCCAGCCCCGACCGCAACCGGTCTTCTGGGCCGGGAAACCGTCAGATTGCGCCGTATTGCATCGCATCCGCCCAAACCGGAAATGGGGCCAGTCGCGATGGGCCCTATTTTCCGAATCGAAAAAGGTGCACGTTCAGGCAGGCCCCATTTTCGACCGGGCCGGGGGCTATGCACCGCTTGAAAAACGATCTATACTGCGAATCGACAGTCAGCGGTCTATTGATGCATTTTTTGCGGAGCGCGCCTCACCGGGCGGAAAGGCTCCGCTGCAGGGCTTCCTAAGGAGGTACCGTTTATGTTCGATAGCCTCGACGAGCAAATCAAGCACGATATCGAAGCACAGTCTTCCAAGACCCAGCGGATGCTGGTCTACCTGGCTGTGTTGGTGGCAACCGTGGTCGTCATCGGCGGCCTCTACTACGGAGTCAGCCTGATGCAGTAGACCGCCTGCCCGGGTCAGTTGACCTGGCTGGCGCCTCCCTCGGGCGTGGCGGACCCCATCCGGCGCATGATGCCTTTCACCTTGCGTCCGTAGTCGTCCCGTTCCGGGTTGTAAGTGCGCAGAAGTGTGTCCAGATCCTTGTTCCGGTAATTGTCCGATTTGGCAAGCTCTCGCGCGACGACATGTATGCCCTCGCGGACCGACCGGAACCGCGTCCGGCAGTTGTCCCAGCCGAAGACGTTGTTGTTCATGTAGTAACGTCCGCCGCTCGACTCCATAATGGCGATGCTCGGCAGCAGGCGCCAATCCAGCTCATGCCGGTCTGCCGCTTCGATGAAATCTGCGGCCAGGTCAGTCATGGGCGAATCGTACTCCTCTAGAAATCTCTTCAGTTGAACGGTCCGTGGATCTTCTTCTGTTTGAGGGACTTGCATTGCAGCGAGCGGCATGTTCGGCGTGTTGGGCACCGACAATAAACCCGCAAACACAACGAGCCCCCTGGTTGCTGTTCTCATTTTTTGGCCTCCGAATGCTAACGGAAAGTTAGACGTTGACGAGCAGAAGTTGAGACGGGCTTGATCTAGTTCATACGTGACAATTATACCCCGAGAAGCAATGGTTATGCTGAAGGGGAGGCGAAAGGAGGGCGAAGCCTATCGGCGGGCGATGATGCTGGATCCGGCTTTCACACGCTGTCCCGGCTGGACGGCGACCGCCCATTCCGGTCCGAAAAACACGTCGCACCGCGACCCGAACTTGATCAGCCCGATCCGGTCGCCCGTGCCCACCCGGTCGCCCGGGCGCTTGTAGCAGATGATGCGGCGCGCAATCAGGCCGGCAATCTGGCTGAACTCCACCGCCGTGCCGCCACCCTCGACCGTAATCACGTTCTGCTCGTTCTGCGCGGTGGCTTCTTCCCGGCTCGCGACCAGAAACTTCCCGGTGCGGTACTGTACGTCCTTGACCGTCCCCCCGATGGGCGACCGGTTCACGTGCACGTCGAAGATGTTCAGGAAGATGCTCACCCGCGTGCGCCCGTCGCTTTCGCGCACCACCGACACCACTTTGCCGTCCGCCGGCGAAACCGCCACCGGACCCTCCGGTATCTCGCGTTCCGGGTCGCGGAAAAACCATAGGCAGAACGCTGCCAGCAGAAAAAACGGCAGCGTCCACACCCACGAGGTCAGGTAGCCCGCGACCAGAGCCCCGGCTACCAGCGCAGCGGCATAATAGAAACCGTAGATGACCATGCGAGCTTAGTTCTGCGGCAGCGTGCCGGACAGGAACAGGCCCGTCCAATCGCCCGAGCGCCCCCGCAATCCGGGCTGTTGCCGCAGCACACGAAACGCGACCGCGCTGCCCGGCTTGAGCGTTGTCTGCACCTTCTTCACATCGTCCACCGAGTTCACCGGCTGCCGGTTCACCGAGACGATGATATCGCCCTCCAGCATTCCGATATCGTCCGAGAACGACCCGGATTCCACCCTCGTCACCTTCACGCCGGTCTTGGCCAGGCTGGCCACCGATTCCTTCTCCGAATCGTTCAGCGGGCGGATGTTGATGCCGAACTGCGCCCGCGTAGCCTCCTGCCCGGCCGGAGCGCTCGGCTCGGCGTCCGGCGACTGCGCGAACCGCTTGTTGACGATTTCCGCCCGGTCGCCGATGGTCAGCTTCAGATCCATCTTCTTTCCGGCCCGGTCCACGGTAACGGTCGCGGGCGACCCCACCGGAAGATCCGCTACCCGGTTGATCAGGTCCTCGCCGTCTTTGATCGTCTTGCCGTTCAGCCCGACGATAATGTCCTCTTCCTTCACTCCGGCTTTCGCCGCGGGACCGCCGGGGATCACCACCCCCACCAGCACGCCGCCGTTGGTGCCGAGCGCCTTGAACAACTCCGGCTTGTCGGCCTTGCTCCACTGAATCCCGATCGAGCCGCGCGTCACCTTGCCGTCGCGGATCACGTCGTTGTACACGCGAACCGCCATGTTGATCGGCAGCGCGAAGCCGATGCCCTGGTACCCGCCGGTCTGCGTGGCGATCATCGTGTTCACGCCGATCACCTCGCCGCGAATATTCAGTAGCGGACCGCCCGAGTTGCCCGGGTTGATCGCCGCATCCGTCTGAATGAAGCGCTGGAACGCCTGCGCCCCCTGCACGTCGCGCCCGGTGGCGCTCACGATTCCCGCCGTCACCGAAGCCTCGAGCCCGAACGGAGACCCGATCGCCACGGCCCAATCGCCCACCTGCACGGATTCCGAATTGCCGATCGAAACCGGCGTCAGCGGCGAGTGCGGATCGATCTTGATCACCGCCAGGTCGGTCTCGCTGTCGGTCCCGATCACGCGGGCGCGATACTCGGCGCTGTCACCGTGCAGCTTTACCTTGATGCGGTCCATCTTGTCCACCACGTGGTTGTTCGTGATGATGTAGCCGTTGCGGTCCACGATGAACCCGCTGCCCGACTGCTCCTGCCGGAACATGTGCGGATTGACCCCGCGCCCGCCGAACGGATCGCGGAAAAACCGCCCGAACGGACTCGCGCCGCCGTTCTCGTCCTCTTCCTCTTCATCCGGCTGAGGGCGGCTCTTCGAACGGCTGCGTGTCTCTTTCGGCAGCGACTCGGCGGTGATGTTCACCACCGAGGGATCCAGCTTCTTCGCCAGTTTCGTGAATTCGTTGCCCAACTCCACCGGAGACGGAATCTTCAGCGGCGCCGCATCGGGCGCAGCGGCCTGTCCGCGAGCAGCGCTAACACGCGTGTTCACAAGCGTGCCGATCACCACTCCGATCGAGAGCGTGAACAGGAGCAGGGCAAACGACAACAATTTTTGACGGCGAATCTGAGAAAGCACTTTTGGGGGAACCTCGCTAGTGGGCCTAGTTTTCATTATCAGGCCCACTGCGGTTCAGGCGCAACGGGCGGCGGTTCCGCCGCCCGCCGGCCGCTGTGTCGAATGTAGGTGTCGAACCCTACCTGGGCGTTTCGAGTCTCGAAATCAGGAGATCTTCTTCTTCTGGCAACACGGTGCGCAGATCGATCAGCGTCGCGCCGTCTTCCACGCGGGCGATCACCGGCGGATCAGACAGGCGCAGTTCGCGGTCGCGCTCGCCCTCGAGCCTCACCAGCCAGGTCGGCAGCGATTGATTCGGCGTGGACCCGCCTCCGATCAGGCTCCGCCCCTCCACGACGGTCGCGCCCGGCAGCCGCGCAGCCATCCGCTCCGCCCGCTCGCGGATTTCCGCGAGCGGCAGCGCGATCATGCGCAACGCCGGAATCGCTTCATGGTTGCCGAGCAGCGTGTCCCGCAACGCCGCCTCCAGCGCCCCCAGAATCAGCTTGTCCACGCGGAGCGCGCGAAACATCGGATTGCGCCGGATTCGCTCCACCAGTCCGCGCTCGCCCGCGATCAGGCCCGATTGCGGACCGCCCAGCAGCTTATCGCCGCTGAACGACACTACATTCACTCCGGCGGCGATGCTCGCCGACACCAGCGGCTCGTCCACTCCAAACGGCCGCAAGTCCACCAGGCAGCCGCTGCCGAGATCTTCGTAAAACGGCACGCCGCGCTCGCGCGCAAGCCCCGCTAATTCCTCGAGCGCCGGCTTGCCCGTAAAGCCGGTGATGGCGAAGTTGCTCGGATGCACGCGCATCAGCAACCGCGTCCGCTCGTTGATGGCGTCGCGGTAATCCTCGAGGCGAGTGCGATTGGTCGTCCCCACCTCCCGGAGAATCGCCCCCGACCGCGCCATGATCTCGGGAATCCGGAACCCGTCGCCGATCTCGATGAGTTCGCCGCGGGATACGATCACTTCTCCGCCCGCCGCCAGTTCGTTCAGCACCAGGTAAGTCGCGGCTGCGTTGTTGTTGACGACGATGCCCGCTTCCGCGCCCGTCAGCCGCGTGATCAGCGATCCCACGTGCGTATCGCGCTTTCCGCGCTTGCCCGCGCCCAGGTCGTATTCGAGGTTCGAGTAACCCTTCGCCGGAACGGCATCAAGCGGAGCGCGCCCCAGATTCGTATGGAGAATCACGCCGGTCGCGTTCACCACCCGCCGCAGCGACGGCCGAAGCAGCGCGTCGAGCGCCGTGCGCAGTTCCGCCGCCGCATCGCCTTCGCCTTTGTTTGCGCGCATCCGGGCCGCCACCCGACGCGCTTCGTCGACGATTACCGACCTCGGAATATTCCGATAACTCGCCTCCGCCTCGCGGGCGAGTTCGTCAACCGATGGAATGGCCCGCAGTGAACTCATTTTCCGAGCATCGGGAACAGCTGACGGATTTCGGCTTCATTCGGGCGCCGCCCGTACTCGCACACCTCGAAGGCTTCTGCGTGCTTCACGCGCGCCGCGCGGTCGGCGCCGTACCATTTCGCAAGCGACTCGCGAACCTGCGCGTTCGGCGTGAACGGCCGCGTTTCCGCCAGCCACTTGCGGCGCGCCGCCGCGTCCTTCGGCACCGAATCGAGCGTGCCGTCCACCCACGGCAGCCACTCGTAGACCTGCGAGACGTGCGAGTCCATCGCGTCCACTTTCTTGTCCCACACCCCGTCGATATCCACCGCGATATCGGGACGGAACGGGTTCGGCCGTTGGAAGTTGTCCTGCTGATACAGGAACACCGGATTTTTCCGAAGCGCCGGGACGTCGGAAAGCACGTTCGGCACGACGACCATGTAAGCCGCGTCCTGCACCAGCACGCCCGTGTAGCGATGGTCGGGATGATAGTCGTTCGGCCGCGGCGCGATCACCACATCCGCGTTCCACAGCCGGATTTGCCGGATCACCTGCTTGCGTACGTCGATCGACGGCAGCAGCTCGCCGTCGTGGTTTTCAAGCACTTCCGCCTCGATCCCGAGCCTTCGCGCCGACTCCATGGCTTCCGCGCGGCGGCGGCGCGCCAGGTCGCCTCCGCCCTGCGTCTGATGACCCGCGTCGCCGTTCGTCACGGCCACAAACTTGACCTTGTGTCCCAAACGCACGAACTGCGCGGCTGTGCCCGCGGCTCGAAAATCGCAATCGTCCGGATGCGCACCGAACACGATCACGCGCACCTCGGCGCTCAGGTTCAGAGCGCCGAGCAAAAACAGGCTTAGAACAATGCCTCGCGGTGTCATCGCGTTGAGTTTATCACTCGAACGTCTGGGCAAACGTGATGCGATTGCCTTCCGGATCCGTCACGCGAAAATCGCGCAGCCCCCAAGGATGGCTCACCGGAGGACCGTCAACCTTCGCCCCCTTCGCCGTCAACTCCCGGTAAAGCGCATCCACATCAGCCGTGTAGACTTCGAACGAACCGATGCCCTTGTGCTGCTTGGTGCGCTGAATCAGCAGAACGCTGATCGCGTCCCGGTCCATCACGCCCAGATCGTCCTGCTGATAGTTGATCGAAAATCCGAGCACCTCGCGGTAGTACTCCACCGCCGCCGCCACATCGTCAAACGGCAGTTCCGGAAGTGCCTGCCAGAACCCCTTCGGCTGCTCGCCGCGGCGGCTCGGCGAATCCTGGTCGACGTGATAGCTCTGCCCGAACCACAGCACATTGCCCGCCGGGTCGCGCATCTCGAACATCTGCATTTTGATCCAGTTGACCTTTTCGACGTTCCCCGGAGCGCCGCCCCGCGCGCGGACGATTTTGTGAGCGGCGGTGACATCGCTTACCTGCAGGAACAGCATGGTCTCGCCGTCTCTCGACAGTTCGAGCCGCACGGGGCCCAGCGCGCATTCGGCCTCGCCCAAAACATTGAAGCCGAGAACGTCCCGGTAGAATGCCATGCTGCGTTCAGGATCGACGGCGCGCAGCGTCCGGGCCACGGGACTCTTAATCACAATCGGCTGCGCTGCCTGCAGTTCCGCAACCAGCGCTCGCCAGCTTGCGAATCCGTTTTCGCGAGCCACTTCCAGTTGCGCCTGCGCGAGTTTCGCGCCCGCGTCTGAACGGCGCAGTTGCGCCAGCCGCGCCTTGGCCATCTTGCGTAGGTATTCGAGCGACGGGCGCTCGGCGGATTTTTTGGCGGACATAGACACCTTCCTTCCATGTGTGCCCGTGTCCGCGTTTTTCGGGCTGGAATTCAGGGTCTGATCGACTGTACGAACCAAGAGAAGCGGGTTAAACCCTTCACGCGGACCGTCGGCCGCTTCGCCGGCCAGTCCGGAGGATAGCACAACTGTCTCAGGCCGATCGAGGCACGCGCGTCTGCGGACGAACACTCGAAGCGCTCGGCGAACGAACCGTTGCCGCGTTACACAGGAAAGTGCGGTTAGAACTCCGCCCGGAACATAAACTCGACGCGCCGCGGAGCCCCGGTCCCGGTCGCGCCCGTGTTCAGAATCCCGGTGATTCGTCCGAAACTCGCGCTCGGCTTGATCACCGGCGGATTGCCGCTTACCGAACCCACACTCGCGCCCGGGTTCTTGTATTGCGGATGATTCAACAGGTTGAACGCCGCGGCGCGGAAATTGAGAGCGAGCCGCTCGCCGATCCGGAACCGTTTCTCGAGCGAGGAGTCGATCTCGAAGGTACCTGGACCGTTCGCGATGTAGCGCCCCAGGTTGCCCCATGCGAGATTGGCGGGCGCCGAGAACGCAGCCGGGTTGAACCAGTTGTTGATCGTCTGCTGATCGGCGTAGATCGGAACGCCGGGCACGAGATTCGGGCGCTGCCCGGACGTATTGCCGTCGAGCAGTTGCGCCGCCGTGCGCGAGGCCGTGATGTTCACCGGCAACCCGGTACGCGCACTGCCGATGCCGGCAAGCTGCCAACCGCCGAGGAATCGCGACGCAGCCCCGGCCGAGTTCAGGAAGCGACCGCCCTCGCCGAACGGCAGCCGGTACACGCCGTTAACGGTGATGACGTGCCGGACATCGATGTTTGTACTGCTGCGGTCGCAGGCACGGCAGCTCATGTTCTGGAAACTCACCGCCTCGCCGGACCCGATCGAGGCGTCCGCGATTCCGTGAGACCACATGTAGTTGGCCTGCAGCAAAAACCCGCGAACGAAGCGCCGCTGCAACATCGCCTGAAGGCTGTTGAAGTTGTTGTTGCCATCGTTGGTTTTCAAACCGAACGATCCGAACCCGGCCAGTGGGCGCTTGCCCGTCGCCGGGTTGATCAGGTTGATCGTGTACTTGCTGAACAGATGATGACCCTGACCGCCGATATAGGCGAGTTGTCCGATAAAGTCAGCCGCGAATTGATGCTGGACGACAAAATCCCAGTTCTCGTAATAGAGATCCTTGCGATGGCGGTCTACCGCTTTCGGGCTGAAGAGCTGATTGCGCGGGTCGAGAAACGCCACTAGCGGATAGGCGAGCGCCGGAAAGTCCGAAGACGAGAGCGAATATCGCGGCACCGCGCTCTCCGCCGGGTCGCTGAAATCGTCGTTCTGATTGCCACCATGATAGACGCCGAAACCGCTGCGGATCGTGGTTTTTCCATTGAAAAACCGCGGCGCCCAGGCAAACCCGGCTCGCGGGCCGAAATTCTTTGTGTTCGGGTCGTAGTATGGCGTGCCCTTGGGACAGAACCCGCCGCATCCCGCGACATCCACCACCGCCGAACGGTTGAGAATCTCGTGGGTCACTGAGTAGAACTCGTAGCGAAGGCCGAGGTTCAGCGTCAGGCTCGGCGTCACTTTGAAGTCGTCCTGAGCGAAGCCCATGTAGAAGGTCCGCCGGTTCCCCACCACGCCTTCGCCTTGCAGATAGCTGGCTGAAGACGCCTTGTTGTTGATGAAATCGTCCGCGCTCGCATAGCTGACGCTCTGGGTGGTCAGCGTATTGCCCGAGTTGTTCAGCCGCACCCGCATTACGTTGGCGCCGAACTTGAGTGTGTGCCGCCCGCGCACCAGTGTCAGGTTGTCGATGTAGGACAGGGTGGTGCCGACCTCGGTGTCGAGCGACGTTCCCGTCAGCCCGCTGAACGACGCCGACGATACGCTCACGCTTAACGGCGCGATGCCGTAGCTCCAATTGTGATAGTTCGACCGGTTCACGCCGAACTTCGCCTCGTTCACCGCCGTGGGCGAAAGGATCCGCTGGAACGACAGCACGGCGTTCATGGGCACGTGGGGAACAACGTTGTGTGAGCCGAGAGCGTCGCTGGGATTGTCAATGTAGGCGTCGTCGATGTTGTAGCGGCCGTACCACTGCGATTTCTCGCTCACCCGGTAGTCGAGACGAATCAGGCCCGAATCCTCGCGCACGTGATTGCTGGCCACTTTGTTGATCTGATCGGTGGTGGCGTCGAGCGGCGTTCCGCCGGAAGGGTAAGCGTCGACGAGCGGCTTGAGCACCGGCGAAGCGGCGATCACTTTGGAACGGTAAGCCGCGTTGGGAACAAAGCTCACGAAGGTTACGCCGAGATCCTGCCGCAAGCCTTCGTAGTTGCCGAAAAAGAACAGCTTGTCCTTCACGACCGGCCCGCCGAAACTGCCGCCGAACTGATGCAGCGTGAACGGCGGGATTGACGGACCGTCGAACGGCGAGCGCGCGTCAAGCGCGTCATTGCGCACCGCATAGAATGTGCTGCCGTGAAATTGATTCGTGCCCGTCTTGGATACGACGTTTACCTGCGCGCCGCCCGCCGCGCCGCTCTCGGCGGTGTAGACCGCGGTGCTGACACGAAACTCGGCGATCGAATCAAGAGATATGTTCAGGCGGGCTTCTGCCTTCTGCGTTTGTTCCTGGACGCCGGTGCTGTCGATGCCGTCGAAAGTATAGTTGGCGTCGTCGATGGAGTGCCCGTTGAACCGGATGTTCCGCTGGCTGCCATCGCTATAGTTCACCGCACCCGGGACCAACAGCATCAGGCTGGCCCAATTCCTCCCGCTCACCGGAATGTCGCGGATCTGCTCGGCTTCAATCAATCCGCCCACTTCCGCCGACGTCCGGTTCAGTGTCTCCACCCGTTCGACAATCTGAACGGTTTCGCTCACCGCTCCCACCTCCAGGCGCGCGTCCAGCGTGCGCGGTTGTCCCACTGCCAGGTTTACGCCCGCGATCTCCGCGCGGCGGAAACCGGTTTTCGAAATCGTCACTTTGTGAATGCCGATTTCAAGAGCCGGAATCTCGTAAGCGCCCGCCGGGCCCGATATCGCTTCGCGCCGTACCCCCGTCGCTTGATTCACCACCTGAATCGACGCCCCTGGCACAACCGCTCCCGAAGTGTCATGAATGGTTCCGTTGAGTGACGGCCGCACCGCCTGGCAATAGCCTACCGTCACAAAGATGAAAAAAGTCGCCGCGCTGCATCGCAAGATTTCAGACATATGAGTCCTAAACACGAGATCTTGCGCTTTCTAAATGAAACGGAAGTGACGGACGCGCTACGGAATCGTCAACGCGTTTACCGGGCCGGCGCGGACTCTGGCGCGGCCGCTTCGAAGTGGTCGATCACCCGCCCGTCCACCCCGAGAGCTTCGAAAGTGGCTTGCCTGCCGCCGATCTTCACGCGAACGAAATTCTCCGTCGTCTCCACTTTCCGGGTGATTCCGGCCGGTGGACGGTTCACATCGTACAGCGGCGCGCCACCGCCCCCGGTGGTCAGATAGTGAACGCCGGACTTTTCGAAGTGCTGGTAATTGTGGTCGTGACCATTCAACATGGCGGTAACTCTGCACTTCTCCATCAACGGAACCAGCGCCGTCATGTGCGCGTTGTCGCCCTGGCGATTGCTCACCGCGGTGAATGGCGGATGATGCGACACGACAAAACGGAAGTCCGCGTTCTGGCTTCGCGCCAGGTCCTGTTCGAGCCAGTCCACCTGCTCTCGCCAGAACCGGTCCTGCGCCTGACGCCCGGGAGCGGCATTGGCGATGTCGCTGTTCAGAATCGCGAAATGCGCGTTGCCCCAGTTGAACGAATAATAAGGTGCGTGCTGATCCAAAAATTCGTACCAGTTCGCCGAGTTCCGCTCATGGTTCCCAAGCGATGGGTAAAAAGCCGCCCTCGAAAGCACGTTCTTCTCGATTTCAAAAAAGATCGGCCAGAGGCTCACGTCGTCGCCCGACGCCACCAGATCACCGGTGTGAACCACAAAATCCGGGTCGGTCTTTTCCACCGCGGCCATGACCTTCGCGTGAACATCGTGCCGCGTCCTTGTATCGCCGTAGACGATAAAGGTGAACGGCGCAGCTTTCGCCTGCTGCCCGGGCGGCGTCTTGAACCGTCCCTTGCCGCCGCCCGGCACCGAATAGTAGTAGGTGGTGTCGGGCTTCAAGCCCGTGTACACCGCCCTGCGCGGGCGCAGAATCTTCGAAGTCAGCTTCGCCTCGGCCGGAGATTCGCCGAGCGCCGACTCTCCCTCGCTCACCAGCCAAACGACGGTCGCGCTTCGCGGCGACAGGTTCACCACCACCGGTCCGCCCGCGATTTCTTCCGCGCCCGCCACCAGCCGGAAGGCCAGAATCAGGCTTGCTGCCGCTAGTGCTCTCATGGTGACCCACGAATAGCGCGTTTACGCTTCAACGGAATCTCAGAATCGTAACAACCCGGTTTCAAGCCCCGATCGAGCCGAATTCGCCTTTCCAGGTCGCTTCGCGGTTGTTGTAGATCGCCGTGCGGCCGAGAATGGCGAACAGCGTCGAGATCGCGCTGCGTTCAGCCACATTCTCCGGCGTTCCGTTGGCGATGCGCTCGAGAAACTGCTCGAAGGCTTCGTTGGTGATGTCGCGCTTCGAAGGAATTTCTTCGGAATCCTTCGGCCCTTTGCGATGGATCATCCGCGAGCGCGAAGTCTCGAGCACTCCCTTGGTGCCGGTAAATTCCTCGCCCACCTTGCTGAACCCGGGCGGCGAAATCTGGTTGGCTTCGTAGTTGACGTGAATGCCTTTCGGAAACTCGAATGCCACGCTCAAGTGGTCGAGAATTTCCATGTTGGTGCGCACCTTGCGTCCGCCCATGCCCACCGCGCGAATCGGCCGCGCATTGAGAAACCAGTGCAGCACGTCGAAATTGTGGCAATCCTGTTCCACGATGAAATCGCCCGAATAGTCGCGATAGCAGAACCAGTTCCGCAACTTCTCGATCTTCGGATCGTCGTAGGGGACGCGCCGGAACGGGTCGCCCGCAATCCAGAATGCGCGGGCGTTCACCAGTTCGCCGATGTCGCCGGCGGTGAGCCGCTTGTACGCTTCGAGGTAAACCGGGCCGTAGCGCTGCTGAAAGCCCACCGACACGCATTTGCGAGGGTCGGCGCGCTTGGCGCATTTGAGGACGCGCTCCACGCCCGCCACGTCCACGCCCATGGGCTTTTCACAGTAGACATGCTTCCTGGCGTCAATCGCCGCTTCGAGCATGCGCGGATGCTCGAACGGCGGAGTGGCAATGATCACCGCATCGATGTCCGGCGCGGCCAGCAGCTTGTGAAAGTCTTTGTAAACGGCCGGGCGTTCCTGAATGCCGATGAACTGCGCGGCTTTCTCGATGCGGTCGTCGAACAGGTCGCAGAGCGCCGTGACGCGCGCGCGCGGATCGTTGTGCACGATCTTGGCGTCGTAGCTGCCGCGTCCGCCCGTGCCCACCAGGCCCACGCTGATCTTCGAATTCGCCTGTGATCCGCGCACCGCCTGCGGCGCGACGATCGAGAATGCGCCGGCGGTCATCATGCTCCGGCGCGACACGGAGACGTTTTCCATGTCGATGAGCTTATCACCGCCCGCCGTCAAGGGCGCGGGCGCCGCGGCGCAGGACAGCAGCCCTCGGGACAAATGCAGGGCGCAGCCGGCTCGATTCCCACCACCACCGGAGCCGCCCCCGCCATTCGCTCCGCAATCAGTTCCCGCACCATGCGGACAAACCGCGGATGAGATTCCGCCGTGATCGCCCGCTTCATGCGGATCCCGAGCTCAGCGCACAAACCGGCGGCTTCGGTGTCGAGATCGTACAGCACCTCCATGTGATCGGAGATAAACCCGATGGGAACCAGCACCACATCACGCAAACCTTCCGCCGCCTGCGCCCGCAGCGTATCCAGAATGTCGGGCTCGAGCCACGGCTGACCCGGCGGTCCGCTGCGGCTCTGATAAGCGAGCATCCAATCCGTCCGCCCCGCGCCTTCGCTCACCAGCCGGCACGCTTCCTGAATCTGCCGTACATACGGGCTCGACTCCGCCATCGAAATCGGAATGCTGTGCGCCGTGTAGATCAGCCTCGTGTTTTCCGGCATGCCGGCAAGCGCATCCGCCACGCGAGCAACCATCGTTTCGATAAAGCCCGGGTGATTGAAAAACCCGCGTAGTTTCGCAATTTCCGGAGCCCCCGCGCCGACTTCGGCGCGCGCGCGATCGATGTCTTCGAGATACTGCCGGCAGCCTGAGTACGAACTGAACGCCGAGGTGACGAAAGCCAGCGCATTCCGCACGCCGTCGTTCCGCATCTGGCGCAGCGTGTCGGCGAGATAAGGATGCCAGTTCCGATTCCCCCAATAAACGGGCAGGTGCGGACCGTGCGCGTCCAGCTCCTTCTTCAACGCGGCGATCAGTTCGCGGTTCTGGTCGTTGATCGGGCTGCGGCCTCCAAAATGATAGTAGTGTTCGGCAACCTCGAGCATCCGCTCGCGCGGCACGTTGCGTCCCCGCAGAACGTTCTCCAGAAACGGCATCACATCATCGCTCTTCTCCGGACCGCCGAAGGAAAGCACCAGCACTGCATCGTAAGAACCGGGCATCTCGATTCATTGTAGATGCGCGCCGCGCGCCTCCCGGGAGAAAAAGATATGGAACCCTTTGCATCCCGCCAAACGTTTGCATATACTAGCGCAAGTCTCGATTACAGGAGTCGCTCCGTTATGCGAACTATGCTTTGGGCGAGGTCGGCCCTTCTTCTATCGCTGTTTTCTTTCGCGCTCGTCTTCGGACAATCCGAGCGCGGGACCATTTCCGGTGCGGTGAAAGATCCATCCGGCGCGGTGGTAGCAGGCGCCCGTGTAACGGTCACGAACACCGCCACCAACGTCGCCGTGCTGGTCGTCACCACCGACACCGGCGACTACACCGCGCCGAGCCTACAGGTCGGCACCTATACCGTCCGCGTGGAAAAGGAAGGCTTCCGCGCCTCCGTCATCAACGGACTCGTGCTCAACGCCGCTACCAACATCCGCGCCGACGCGACTCTCGAAGTCGGCTCCACAACCACCGCGGTTGAAGTGCAGGCGGCCGCCCTCCAACTCTCGACCGAAAACGCCAAGACGAGCGTCGCGGTCACCAACAAACTGGTCGACGAACTTCCGCTCGTCGTCGGCGGCACGCTGCGCAGCCCCTTCGACCTCGCCACCATGACGCCCGAAGCCAAGAACCTCGGGGGCGACAACGGCTACATGCTCGGCGGCGGACAGGCGGCGAGCTACGGCACCAATCTCGACGGTGTCTCCGCCAACACCTGTCTCTTATACACATCTAGATGTGTATAAGAGACAGCCCTTCGACCTCGCCACCATGACGCCCGAAGCCAAGAACCTCGGGGGCGACAACGGCTACATGCTCGGCGGCGGACAGGCGGCGAGCTACGGCACCAATCTCGACGGTGTCTCCGCCAACACCACGCGCGCGCTGAGCAAAAGCTGGGTGGCCACCAATTCGCCCTCGCTTGAAGCCATCACCGAGTTCACCGTCGACACCAACGGTTTTAAAGCCGAATTCGGCCACGCCGGCGGCGGCGTGATGAACTTCGTCTCCAAGTCGGGCACCAATGATTTCCACGGCTCGGCCTACGAGTTCGCCCGCAACAACGCCTTCGACGCGAACAACTTCTTCAACAACCGCGCCGGCATCGCGATCCCGATCTATAAGCAGCACGACTTCGGCGCCGCCATCGGTGGACCCGTCTGGATCCCCAAAATCTACCGCGGCCGCAACAAAACGTTCTTCTTCTTCTCCTACGAAGCCTTCCGCAACCGCAACGGCGCGAACGGATTCTCCCAATCCATCCCGACGCCTGAAATGTACACGGGCGACTTCAGCAATTGGGTGGATCGCAGCAACAAGCAGATCCCCATTTACGACCCCACCTCGCAAGTGAAAAACGCCGACGGCTCCTACACGCGCACGCCGTTTGCGAACAACAAAATCCCCACCAGCATGTTCGACCCCATCGCGGCCAAGTCTCTCGCCGCCTACACCGCCAATGGCGCGTTGAAGCCGAACGTCAACGCCGCCCCGGGCACGGTCGGCTACGTCTCGAACAACTACCTGGTCACTTCCGGCTCAAACGTCCAGCCCAACACCAAGTCGAGCGTCAAAGGCGATCACATCTTCAACGAGAAGCACCGCATTTCGGGCTATTACGGCTACAACCGCGAGTCCACCGAGCCCGGCCCCGGCGGTCCGCCCACGCTACCCGGCCTCTACTCCACTTACAACGACACCCGCCAGGCGAGCGACGTCGTCCGCTTCAGTTGGGATTGGACGTTCGGGCCCACCAAGCTCAACCACTTCTACGCCGGCGGAAATAATTGGCGGCAGAACCACGACCCGATTCAGGCCACCGTCGTCAGCGGCATCGACTGGAAAGACAAGGTCTGCCTCGGCAACGTGCCCGATTGCGCGCAGAACCTGATCAATTTCGATTTCAGCGATCTCTCCAGTTGGGGCGGGCGCGCCAACAACGGCTCGGAAAATACGATCTACTCTTACAACGACGATTTCACGTGGGTCCACGGCTCCCACACGTTCAAGTTCGGCGGAGCCTACCAGTTGAGCCACTACAACGGCTTCGGACGCCAGTGCATCGCCGGCTGCGCCACTTTCAGCTACATCAACACCGGCATTCCCGGCGGCAACAATCCACAGCTCGGCGGATCGTCGTTTGCCTCGCTGCTGCTCGGCTACGCCAACGGCGGATCCATCGACACCATCCGCTTCATCGGACAACAGTGGCCTTCCTACGCCGGCTATGTGCAGGACGATTTCCGGCTCAACCGCAAGCTCACGATCAACTACGGATTGCGTTGGGAAACCCAGCTTCCGCCCACCGGACTCGAAGACCGCTGGAGCGATTTCTCCCCCACCACGCCCAATCCGCGAGCCGGCAACATCCCCGGCGCTCTGATCTACGCCGGTTCCGGCACCGGACGGCAGGGCAGCCGCACGCTCGCCGATTCGTGGTTCGCCGGTTGGGGCCCCCGCATCGGCCTCGCCTATCAGTGGAACGACAAGACCGTTATCCGCGCTTCCTACGGCCGCAGTTTCGCCGCCGTCACCACCGTCAGCGGCTCCACTCATCAGCGCGGCTTCACGCAGACCTATGGCGTTCCCGACCAGGGAACCAACGGCATTCTGCCCAACATGGTCCTCAAAGACGGCTTCCCGCAGTACCCGGTGCCGCCGTTCATCGATCCTTCGTTCGCCAACAAGGACAGCATTCCGTGGTGGCAGGGTCAGGAAGCGACGCGCCTGCCGGAACAGAATTTCTGGAACCTGTCCATCCAGCGGCAGCTTTCGGGCTCGATGATTCTCGAGCTCTCCTACAACGCGCTCATCGGATCTCACCTGCAGAGCCAGCTGCTCAACTACGATCAGGTGGACCCGAAGTATCTCACCCAGTACGGCTACGCGCTGCTCAATAGCTCCATCACCTCCGCGGCTGCCGTCGCGGCGGGATTCAAGAGCCCCTACCCGACCTTCACCCTCGGCTCGTGCCCGGCGCAGGATGCCTGTTGGGGCGGCGGCGCAACCGTCGCCCGCGCGCTGCGTCCCTTCCCGCAGTACAACTCGATCGACACGTACGGCGGCGGCGGCGACCACAGCGGACACTCTTCCTATCACGCCGGCATCATCCGGCTCGAGCGCCGCTTCGCCACCGGCTTCACGCTGCAAACCTCCTACGTGTTCTCGAAGATCCTCACCGATTCCGACAGCTACTGGGGCAGCGGACAGGCCATGGATCAGTACAATCGGCGCCTCGAGAAGTCCATCGGACAGTTCGACATCACCCACAACTTCAAGGTGTCGGGCATCTACGAACTGCCCTTCGGCAAAGGCAAGCCGTGGCTCAGTAAAGGCATCGTCTCCAACCTGCTCGGCAATTGGCGCCTGAGCGGCATCGGCTATTACTCAAGCGGACAGCCGCTCGGCTTGGGCACCTCGGTCGGCACTCCGTCGGCTCTGTTTGCCGGCGGCAACCGCCCGCTCATTTCGAGCTACGACGATTGGCGCGCCCCCACCAAGGGCGGCAGTTTCGACCCGTCCGTGGATGCCTTCGTCCGCCCCGCGTCCTTCTTCCCGGCGCAGGTGGGCACGCAGTTCAGCGGCACCACCCAGTATTTCGGGAATCAAACCCGCTATAACCCGAAATTCCGCCAGTTCCCAAATCTGAACGAGAACATCTCGATCACCAAGGGATTCACCATCGGCGAGCGCGTCAAAGCCGATCTCCGCGCCGAAGCGTTTAACGTCTTCAACCGCGTCCGCTTCGGCACCGGAAACCTGCAGATCCAGAACTCGCAGTTCGGCATCCTCACCTCTTCAGGCGACCTGCTGAACACGCCGCGCCAGATGCAGTTGGCTTTGAAGCTTTACTTCTGATTCCGCACCGGGGCGCAGCCCTGAAAAGCCGCGCCCCTTCACCCGGCGGGGACTGGTTTCTCTGCCCCGAAGGCGTGAAAAGCCCGGTTCACCCCCCCACCAGCCCGCACCGAGTGGGCAGAGCGACCTGTCCCCTGCTCACCAACCTTCCCCCACCGGCGGGACTGGTTTCTCTGCCTCGAAGGCGTGAAAAGCTCGGTTCACCCCCCACCAGCCCGCACCGAGTGGGCAGAGCGAACCTGTCCCCTGTTGACAAACCGATGCACGCTCCGGCGGGGACTGGTTCCTCTGCCTCGAAGGCGTGAAAAGCCAGTTCCAACCTCCACCAGCCCGCACCGAGTGGGCAGAGCGACCTGTCCCCTGCTGACAAACCGATGCACGCTCCGCCGGGGACTGGTTTCTCTGCCTCAACGGCATGAGAAGCCCTGTTCACCCCCCACCAGCCCGCACCGAGCGGGCAGAGCGAACCTGTCCCCTGCTGACAAACCGATGCACGCTCCGGCGGGGACTGGTTTCTCTGCCTCAACGGCATGAGAAGCCCGGTTCAACCCCCACCAGCCCGCACCGAGCGGGCAGAGCGAACCTGTCCCCTGCTGACAAACCGATGCACGCTCCGGCGGGGAGTTTCTTCGCCCCGAAGACGTGAAAAGCCCGGTTTCCCCCCCCTCCAGCCCGCACCGAGTGGGCAGAGCGATACCTGTCCCCTGCTGACGAACCGATGCGCGCTCCGGCGGGGACTGGTTTCTCTGCCTCGAAGGCGTGAAAAGCCCGGTTCAACCCCCACCAGCCCGCACCGAGTGGGCAGAGCGAACCTGTCCCCTGCTCACAAACCGATGCACGCTCCGCCGGGGACTGGTTTCTCTGCCTCGAAGGCATGAAAAGCCCGGTTCAACCCCCACCAGCCCGCACCGAGTGGGCAGAGCGAACCTGTCCCCTGCTCACGAACCGATGCGCGCTCCGGGGACTGGTTCCTCTGCCCCGAAGGCGTGAAAAGCCCGGTCCAACCACCACCAGCCCGCACCGAGTGGGCAGAGCGAACCTGTCCCCTTGCTGACAAACCGATGCGCGCTCCGCTTGCTGACTAACAAGCTCACCGGCCGGAAGCCGGCTTCCGGAACACCATCATCCAACGCACGCTCTCTTCGTCCGGATTGTCCACGAAGCGATCGTCGCGCGAAACCTTCTCGAACCCCGCCTGTCCGATCTCGCGCTCCACCAAATCAGCCGCAATCACGTGGTTTTTGGCCTGGTCCGCCCGCGGACGGGTGAGCGTCTTGTTGGGCGCGAGGTCGACGATCACCAGCCGCCCGCCCGGTTTCAGCGCGGTCAGAACCTTCTCGAGCATCCGCGCAGGATTCGCGATCTCGTGATAGGTGATCACCATCAGCGCCGCGTCGATTTCGCCCGCCGGCAGTCGCGGATCGTCCGCCGAGCCCTTCACTACCTTCACGTTCTTCAGCCGTTCCACGCCCGCGCGTTGCCGCAGCCGCTTCAATGCGCCGTCGTTGATGTCCTCGGCATACACGCGTCCACCGGCGCCCACCGCGCGCGAAAGCGTCGGCTCATAGTCCCCGCTGCCCGCGCCGATATCGGCGACCTGCGCGCCCGGGCTGCACTGCATCGCCTCGGCAATCGCAGCCATCTTCCACTCGCGCTCGTGCTTTTGTTGCTCTTCCGCTTGCTTAGCGCTGGTTTGGCTGAATACCGCGTGCGAGAGGCACACAAACAGCAGGAGCTTCGATCTCATGGAGGGAATAATAGCGTCTCGGCCGCGCGCTAGGCAATCCGCCGCACCAGGCGGAACGGCAGCGTCACCACCGCCCAGACCAGCGAAAGCACGCCTTCCACCGCGATTCCCACCAGGCGGAACGGCACCAGCAGCAGCCACACAATCGGGTAAAGGATCAGCGCCAGAATCGCCAACGGCCAGCACAGGACCAGCAAAATGCACCACAGCACAAACGTCAGCATGAGCGCCTCCTACTAGAGCATACGCAAATCAGGCCGCCGGAGTTCCCTCGGCCGACCACTCGAGCGCGCCTTCCCCGTTCTCCTTCGCCGCCACACGCCCGCATCCGCGCAGGTACTCGAGATGCGCCATCACCTCAAACAGCGCGAAATGGTAATGGAACGGGCTCAAGTGGCGGTCCCAGAGCGCCGGCACCAGATGATGCGCCGTCGCGGGCGCCCGCCCGAGAGCGCGTTCGAGCACCGCGCAGCGCTCGTGATGATGCGCCACGGTCGAATCGATCCACGCCTGGTGACCGGTGAACGGTTCGCCGTGCGAGGGCAGGACGCAGTCAATCGCATAAGCCCGGATTTTCTCGAGCGACGCGATGTAGTCGGCCAGGCAATCGCGTCCCGGCAGCCAGCCGATGTTCGGCGTGATCTTCTCGATCATGTGGTCGCCCGAATAGAGCGCGCGGGCTTGCGGCCAATAAAGGCAGATGTGGCCCACCGTATGACCCGGAGTCCAGACCATCTCCGCCGGACCGAGCGCGGTCGAGAGCCGTTCTCCGCCCACGAGCGAAGTGCAGCCGTCCACGCGCTCGAGCGCGTCGCGCAGGTGGGCGAGGGTATGGTGAATCGCCGCCGTCACCGCGTGCGGAGTGCCCGCCAGGCGCATGCCTTGGTCAATCCACGGCGAGCCCCCTGAGTCGCACAAGGCATTGAGGTGGGCGATTTCCGCGCGGTGCATCAGCACCTCGGCGCCGGTCAACGCGCGAATGCGGCCAAGCTGCCCGATGTGGTCCGGGTGCATGTGGGTGACCAGAATCCGCCGGATGTCGCGCCACTCCGCGCCGATCGACTGCAGCCCGCTTTCGAGCGCGCTGAACGACTCGGCGGTGCTCATCCCCGTGTCGATGAGCAGGTAGCCCGCGCCATCCCTCACCATCGCGACATGGACGTGATTCAGTTCAAACGGCAGCGGCAGGCGCACCACGTGCACGCCCGCGAGCGGTTCGGTTACGTGGAGCACGGAGCAGCCGCGTCCGCGGCGTGATAGCTGCTGCGCACCAGCGGTCCCGATTCCACGTGCGAAAACCCGAGTTCCACGCCGTAGCGCTTCAACTCGTCGAAGTCCTCCTGCGGCACGTAGCGCAAAATCGGCAGGTGCTTCGGCGAGGGCCGCAGATACTGCCCGAGCGTCAGGATATCCACCTTGTGCTCGCGCAAATCGCGCATCACCTGCCGCACTTCGTCGAGCGTCTCGCCGAGCCCCAGCATCAGCCCGGACTTGGTCGGGATGCGCGGGTCGCGCTGCTTGGCGTAGGCGAGCAGGTCGAGCGAGCGCTCATACCGCGCCCCCAGCCTCACCTGCCGGTAGAGCCGCGGCACCGTCTCGGTGTTATGGTTGAGCACGTCCGGTCGCGCCTCGATCACAATGTCCATGGCCGCCTCGGAGCCCTGGAAATCGGGCACCAGAACCTCTACGCCGCAGCCCGGAATCCGCTCGCGGATGGCGCGAATCGTCAGCGCGAACAACTCGGCGCCGCCGTCCTTGCGGTCGTCCCGGTTGACGCTCGTGATCACGGCGAACTTCAATCCGAGCGCCGCGCAGGCTTCGGCTACGCGCCTCGGCTCGTCATAATCGACGGGCAGCGGAGCGCCCTTCTGCACCGCGCAAAACCCGCAGCGGCGCGTGCACACGTTGCCCAGAATCATGAACGTCGCCGTGCGGTGATTCCAGCACTCGCCCACGTTCGGACAAGCGGCGCTCTCGCAAACCGTGTGCAGCCTGAGGTCCGACACCAGTTGCTTGAGTTCGCGGTAATTTTCGCCCACCGGCGCGGGCGCGCGAAGCCACGAAGGACGCGCCGGGGATTTGGGTTCGATCGAGACCAGCACCTGTCTTCATTGTAGGGGGCGCCCGGCCGGATGGTAAAATCGGGGTGTAAGGGCACGTCTTGAACCGCACCCTCCTTTGGCTCACCCCGTTTCTTCTCGTCCTCAGCGCCCGTCCTGCCGCCGCGGCCGACGCAGCTCAACTGGACGGCAACGAGACCCTGTTTACCGTGCTTGCGGCCATGAACGCCGCGGGCTACGACGCCGGCTTCGACCCCGGCGCTGACTCCCTGCGCAAAGCCGTCCGCGACTACATCGCGCGCAAACACCCGCCCAGCCTCGAGGACGTGAAGCGCTTTTACACCACCCACCGCCAAAAGGACAACAACGCCGAATTGAGCCAGTACGTGTCATTCGCTTTGTTGAGCGAGGGCCCGCCGGCGTTCAACCTCCGGCTCAAGCCCGGCGAGCTGCCGCCCGACGTGATTCCGCTCGAAGGCTTGAGCGATCTAATGGCGCAGTTTTACAAAGAAGCCGATATCGCGCGGCTGTGGAAACAGTCCCAGCCCGCGATGGACCAGGCGCTCAGCGCGTATCAGCCTCTGGTAACGCGCGGCCTGATGCAGGTGAACGCCTACGTGCGCAACCCCACCAGCGGCTATCTCGGGCGCCGCTTCCAGGTTGTGGTGGACCTTCTCGGCGCGCCCAATCAGATTCACACCCGCAGCTACAAAGACGATTACGCCATCGTCCTGACATCCTCCGCAGAGCCGCAGGCCGACGAGGTGCGTCACGCCTACCTGCACTACCTGCTCGACCCTTTGGTTTTTAAGACCGCCGAGGCGCTCGACAAAAAACGCCCGCTGTTTGACTACGCGCAGGGCGCGCCCGCGCTCGAACAGGCGTACAAAGACGACTACCTGCTGCTCATCACCGAGTGCCTCATCAAGGCCGTGGAAGCGCGCCTGACTCCCGGCGCGGCCAACAAAATCGCCGCATCGGACCTCGCCGCGCGCGAAGGTTTCATCCTCACCCTGTCTCTTATACACATCTAGATGTGTATAAGAGACAGCATCAAGGCCGTGGAAGCGCGCCTGACTCCCGGCGCGGCCAACAAAATCGCCGCATCGGACCTCGCCGCGCGCGAAGGTTTCATCCTCACCCCCGCCTTCACCGAATCCCTCGCCGCCTACGAAAAGCAGGACCAGGCGCTGCGCTTTTACTTCAAGGAAATGGTGGACTCCATCGACCTGCGCGCGGAAGTGAGGCGCCTCGACAAAGTGCAGTTCGCGCGCGAGCGGACCACCAAGACCATCAAGCAGGCGCCCGTCGCCGCTCCTCCGCCGCTCACCGGAATCGCCGCCGACCTCGCCGCCGCCGATGACCTTTACCGCGGCCGGAAACTCAACGAGGCCCGCCAGTCGTTCTTAAATATTCTTAAGAAGGCCGACGAGCAATCCTCGCATGCAAAGGCATATTATGGTCTCGCACGCATTGCGGCGCTCGAGCGCGACGGCGACCTCGCCGAACGCATGTTTCAGAAGACCCTCGACAGCCGCCCCGACGGGGAAACGCGTGCGTGGGCTCTGGTTTATTTGGGCCGGTTGGCGGATGCGCACGGCGAACGGCAGCAGGCGCGGCAGCACTACGAAGCGGCGCTGAACGTCAAAGAAGCGACATCCGGAGCGCGCCAGGCCGCTCAGCAGGGTTTGAAGCAATCATTCGGGGATCAAAAGTGAGAGAAAGGAAAGTGACCGAAATGAAGATGAAGACGTTGGCGGCGCTCATGCTCGCCGGAGCCGGCATTCTGGCCGCGCAGATCCAACCCAAGAGCAAGGGCGAATACGACGCCATCATGGCCATCCAGAACGCGGCTACGCCCGACGACCGCATCAAAGCCGTGGACGCGCTGCTCACCAAGTATGCCGACACGCAGTTTAAGCCCATGGCCCTTGAAACCGCGGCCGCTTCGGCGCAGCAGAAGAACGACCTCGACACCATGATCATCTACGCCGAGCGCGCCCTTGAAGCCAATCCCAAGAGCTATACTTCCATGTTCATGCTCGCCCAGGCGTGGGCCGCCCGCACCAAGGAGTTCGATCTCGACAAGGAAGACAAACTCCAGCGCGCCGAAAAGTACGCCAAGGAAGGGATGGCCACCGTCGCCACCGCCGCCAAACCCAACCCGCAGATTCCCGATGCCCAGTGGGAAGCCGTGAAGAAAGATCTCACCTCGCAGGGTCACGAAGCCCTCGGCATGGTCGCGTTGCTCCGCAAAAAGAACGATGTCGCTATCGCCGAGTACAAGAATGCTGTGGAAGGCGCGAATACGCCTGACCCCGCCACCATGGTGCGCCTCGCCGGCGCCTATGCTGCCGACCAGAAATACGACGCCGCCATCGCCACGCTCGACCGCGTGCTCGCCATCCCCGACGCCCACCCCACCGTTAAGCAGGTGGCGCAGAACCAGAAGGCGCAGTACATGAAGGCCAAGGCCGCCGGTGCTCCCAAGCCCGCCGCGCCGCAAGCCGGTGTTCCTCAGGTCGAGATCAAAAAGTAGGCGTCGCGCTCACGATGGGGCTTGACTTAGGCGAACTCGAAACAGCCATCGGCTACGAGTTCCGCAATCGCGACACGCTCGTTCGAGCGCTGACGCACAAATCGAGAGCTTACGAAGACGGCTCGCCCGGCAACCCGACCTTCGACAACGAACAGTTGGAGTTTTTGGGCGATGCCGTCCTCGGATTCATCGTGAGCGACTGGCTCGTCCGCCGCTACCCGAATCACCCCGAAGGCCGTCTTTCAAAGCTCAAAGCCCACCTGGTGAGCGCCAGCCACCTGTTCGCCGTCGCTCAGCAGATTTCGCTCGGCGCTTACATGCTGCTCGGGCGGGGCGAGGAAATGAGCGGCGGGCGGGAGAAGAAAGCCCTGGTCGGCGATGCCATCGAGGCCCTGCTCGCCGCGGTCTACCTCGACGGCGGTGTTCATGCGGCTAAAACATTCGTAGAGCGTTTTGTTCTGGCCAATCCCGAGCAGTACGAACACCACGCCGATTTTCAGGTCCCCGACTACAAGAGCGCGCTCAAGGATTTCGCCCGCATCAAGGGGCTGCCCCGCCCGAGCTATCAGATTGTCGAAGAGGAAGGTCCGGACCACTGCAAGGAATACGTGGTCGAAGCGAGCGTCGGCGAACAGTGGGTGAGCCGCGCCTCCGGTCCCTCCAAGAAATCCGCCGGGCAGAGAGCCGCGCAAACCATTCTCCGGCAGCTCAACGAAAACATCCGTTAGGCCGGTTCTACTTGCGCGCCTTCTTCTTCGTCGCCGCCGGAGACGATGCCGGCGCCGGACCACCGCAGCCCGTGTAGCCCATCCCGCGAATGGCGGCCCGCGACTTGTTGGCGAGCTCGTTCGATGGATAGAGCCGGATCACTTCACAATACTCCTGGGCCGAGGCCGTTTTCTGGCCGGACTGAAACAGCGCCCGCGCTTTCATGTAGTGCGCGTCCGGCGTGATCTTGGTTTCCGGATACTGTTCGAACACTGCGTCGAACGCCTTGATGGCGTTGTCGGCATCGCCCTGCCGCAGGTAGATGTCGCCGACATAATACTGCGCGTTCGGAGCCAGGTCGCTCTGCTTGAACCACTTCAGGTACTCGCCGAACTCCTGCATCGCGAGATCGAGTTTGCCGCCCGAGTAATCGCGATAGGCGTTGTCGTAGGTAGCCTGGGCGGAAGGCGGCGGCCCGGCCGGGGCTCCGCCTGTGGCGGCGGGCGCTCCGGTTGCCGTCGGTGGCGGGGCGGCGGGTGGGCTGCACACCGTCTTGACCGTGTTCTGAACGTCGGTCAGGCGGGCGTCGAATTTGCTCAGGCGCGCGTTCAGGTCGTTGATCGACTCGCGCACCACGCGGAACTCATCCGACATCGTATCCATGCGGCCGCTGAGCCCCTGCACGGTGCCGCCCATGGTCTTCACCTGCTCGCCCACCGCCTGGCTGAGCGAACCTTGCAGCACAGCCACCGCCGTGTTGGCGCGGTTCGACGAGTCGAGCGCCTGCTGCAACAGAATGCGCAGTTCGGCTAGCCGGTCGTCCTGCGACTTCTGCATCGCCTTCACCTGGTCCTGTAGCGTCGCCATGTCGCGCTGCAGTTCCTTCAACTGGTCCTTCGTGCTTTGCCCGAAAGTGGACCCGGCGGCAGCGAACGCGCAGTACAGGATCAGTCCGCGGCGTCCGAGCCAACCGGTAGACGAAAACTTCATTCCAACCCCCGTTACACGGTGAAGCGGGCCCGTTTCAACACGGACCCGCTCCGCCGTTCTTTGTGTTTACTGTCCCGGCGCGAAGTGGGCGCGACGGTTCTTCTGATAGCAGGCTTCGTTGGCGTCCGTGCACTGTGGACGCTCCTTGCCGTAGCTGATGGTCTTCAAGCGGTCTGCCGCGACGCCGAGCGACTGCAGGAATTCCTTGGCTGCGTTGGCGCGGCGGTCGCCGAGACCCAGGTTGTACTCCGCCGAGCCCCGCTCGTCGCAGTGTCCCTCGATCAACACGTTGAACCCCGGGTTGTCGGCGAACACCTGCTTGAGCACGTCGGCATCGCGCGTCAGCACCGTTCGGGCGTCCTCGCGAACTTCGTTCTTGTCATAGTCGAAGAACGCGTCCTGGACGTCGGAGGCCAGGATGTCGGTGGCCGAGCGCTTGGCCGTCGGCGGCGGTGGAGGAGGCGGCGGCGGAGGCGGAACGCGGACTTCCACCGTCACTCTCTGCGTGGCCGAACCGCCCGGCCCGTTGACCGTCAGCGTGTACGTCGTCGAATCGGCCGGGAACACCTGCCGGCTTCCGCTCGACTGCACCGCGCCCACACCCTGGTCGATGTTGATATCGGTCGCGTTCGTCACCGACCAGCGGAGCGTCGATGCCTGCCCGCGTTCGACGCTGCGCGGTTCGGCGGTGAAGGTTGAAATCACCGGCTTGGCCGCCGGTGGCGGCGGCGCGGGCGCGGTTTCAACCGGCTTGGGTGGCGCCGGCGGCGGCGGTGTCTTCTTCTTGCAGCCGGCGGTATTGAAAACTAACATCGAGGCCAGCAACATCGTGCCGGCTCTCGTCACAAGGAGCGTGCGATTGCTCATCTAGACTAGCCTCCTGATCACTGACTTATTGCTCTTGCCCACACCGGCTTTTCGTTATTGCCCTGGGTTGTGAGCTGCTTCAATTGCGTTCCATCCGCAAGCATCGTATAAATCTGCGTGCTGCGTCCCCGCTTCGAGGAAAAAACGATGTGCGCTCCGTCGGGCGCCCAGACAGGGTTCTCGTTGCGCCCCGCTCCATGAGTGAGCTGCGTGATGTTGTGGGTGGCAACATCCATGACGAATATGTTGAAATTTCCCGGCTCAAAGCCTCTGGTCCACGCAAACGCGATCTGCTGGCCGTTGGGATGCCACGACGGATTCACCGCCTCGCCTTCCCCGCTGGTCAGCCGCACAATGTCCGCGCCGTCAATATTCATTCTATATACTTGCGCCGGACCGGAGCGTCCCGACACAAAAACCATCTCCGACGGATTCTTGGGGTTCACCTTCGGCTCCACCTCAACCGCGTTCACGTTCGACAGCCGCCGCAGGTTGGCGCCGTCCGCCGCCGACACGAAAATCTGGAAATAGCGCAGCCCGCCCGCGTTCGAATAGAGCATCAACTGCTTGCTGTCGGGCGTGAAATCGCCCGGCGCGCTCGATGCCCCGCGTTGATTGTAGTAAACCAGCTTGCGGTTGGTATCGGTGGAGTGCACCAGAATCTGCGGCGCGCCCTGGTAGTAGCTGGTAAACGCCAGCTTGGTGCCGTCCGGCGAAACGACGGGAAACGTGGTTGTCGAGTTGTAGCGCGTCACCTGCGTCTGATTCGACCCGTCGTAGTCCATCGACCAGATTTCCTTGATTCCCTTCCCCGTGCGATCCGAAACGAAATAGATCTTCGAGCCTAACAGGCTCTTCAACCCGAACTGCTGCAGAATGTCGGCGGCAAATTCGCGCGCCACCTTGCGGGCGCCTTCTTCGGTCACCGGACCGAAATACAGCTTGCCGAGCGTCTGCGCCCCGGCCAGGTCCGAGACCGTCACATTGTATAACCATCCGCGCAGAACAAGTTGGCCGTTCTGAACCGCCGTGTAGCCCATCGCCATCCATTGAGCGCTCACCGGCGGCGACGACCACTCGCTCAGCCACGGCGAAGGCTGCCGCCAATCCGACGGCTGCTGCGGCACGCGCAGCGGGTAGTTGGTCTTCGGCGCCATCTTGAACTGCCCGCTCTCGTTGATTTCGTTCCACAGCGTGGCGTTGAAGGCGTCCATCACGTTCTGCGCTTCGCCCGAGCCTCGAAAATCGGGCACGGCGAAAACCGGACGCTCGCCCGGCTTGATGACGATGGTGCCCTGCGGCTGCTGCGCCTCCAGATACACCGCCGCCAGCGCGGCGGCGCAAACCAACAAAACGATGATCCTGGTTTTCATCTCTTCGGCTCAAACCTCACTTCTATTTTCGCTTCGCTCCCCTCGCATGCCGGCAAGAAAGGCGGAAACGGGCTCGACTCGATGATGACGCGCTTGGCGGCAAAATCAATCTCCGACGACCGGCTGCCCTGCGTGAGCTCCGCGCCCCGCACCGTTCCGTTCCGCAACAACTGAAGCTCGACGACCACCGGCACGTGAATTCCCGCCGAAACCGCCTGCTGGTCCCAACGCTGCTGAATGCGCTGCCGTACAAGTTCGAGATAACCGCCGCAGCCCTTGCCCGCTACCGTCGCGTCGCCGATGCCCACTCCGCCGATGCCCTGCTTGCCATACATCGGCGACGAAACCGCCGAGCCGCGCGTGCTGTACACCTGGTTGGGGCGCGACGGCACGGGAACGTACTTGCCCGCCTGCGCCACCTCTTCGGCAACCGTCTTCGGTTTGCGCCGCGGATTGAGCGGCACCGCGTTGTCGTCCTCCGGCACCAGCTTTTCCCTGGTTTTCTCGGCCGGCTTTTGCGGCACCGAAGAATCAGTGTCGTTCGCCACAACGTTCGGAACCGGGCTGCGGCTCGGCAGCGGAATCTTGTTCACCACGTCGACGCCGATGGCGCCGCCGAGCGCATTTTCAGAACCCCATTGGGTGACGTTGCGCGCCGTCCACCACGAGAAACCTGTGAGCAGTACGGCAATTCCTGAGTGCAGCATCAACGAACCGGCGAACGGCAGCCTGAGCGATGCTTCGCGTTCCTCGAGAATGTCGGCGTGCCGGCTCATTTCCCCCGTCCGCCCGGATTGTCGAGCGGCTGTGTCACAACGCGGACGTTGATTTTCGATTCATGGAGCGCGGCCACAATCTGCATGGCCGCTTCCCAGGTGGTGTCGCGGTCCGCGCGCAGATAGGCGGCGTTGGCGGATGCGCCGAATTTTTTCCGGATAGCCGCGCCGAGTTCGTTGATGTTCACTTCCTTGTCGGCTAGAAACGTGGTGCCGTCGCGCGTCAGGTTCACCACCGGAAGAATCTCGGCCGTGTCCTTGGGCTGCTGGCGCGTCTTCGGCACGTCCACTTCCATCCCGAACTCCATGACGTGCGCCGTGAGCATGAAGATGATGAGCAGCACGAGCACCACGTCCACCAGCGGAATGATATTGATTTCGGCCAGCGTTCCGCCCCCGCCGCGAAGACCGCGCCGCCGCTGGAATCCGCCGCCGCTGTTCAGTGAGATGGCCATCGGGCTATTCTCCGAGCGTCCTCTCGGCCAGGTTCAGAAACTCGAGCGAGAAGTCTTCCATCCGCGCGCCGAGTTCCTTGAGCACGTGTCCGAAATGGTTGTACGCAACCGCCGCCGGAATCGCCGCGAACAGTCCGAGCGCCGTCGCCACAAGCGCGTGCGAGATGCCCGGAGCCACCGCCCGCATGCTGGTTGCGCCCGCCAGGCTGAGCGCCTGAAACGCGTCGATGATGCCCCATACCGTGCCGAACAGCCCGATGAAAGGCGAGACCGTCGCGGTGGTGGCGAGCCAGTTCATGTTGCGCTCGAGTTTGGCCAGCTCTTCGCTGATGCCGAGCTGCAGGCTGCGTTCGAGCGCGGTGATATTGGTGAGGCGCCCGCGCGCCTTGGCCTGCCGGTCCACTTCGACGTAGCCGAAATCGAACACAGCCACCAGCGGCGCGGCGCGAAACTGCTCGCTCCCCAGCGCCGCCGCCTGAAGACCGTTGGCTTTGCGGAACATCCGCAGAAACTGCCGGTTCGCGTCGCCGGCGGCGCGCAGAAGCGAAAACTTGGAGAAGATGACCGTCCAGGAGAGCAGCGACAGCAGCAGCAGCACAATCATCACCACTGCCGGAATCGGCTCGTTCGGCTTCACCATCTCCCAGAAGCCGACCTGCAGAAAAGCGAGTATTGGGTTCAACATCAGTTCAGACGCGCTAAGTTCATTGTATTATCGCGCTTCCCGGCGCGCGGCGGAAAAACATTTGTTGCACAGATTGTTCCAAACGCTCTTTCGTTCCGCCCGCTGCTATACAGACGGCGCAGCGCCTTGCTGTGTTGCGGCTTTGCTCCCGATCGGACGCAGATCGCCCATGAAAAAATGTACGCAAAACCAGCCGATGAGGTAGAAAGTCCCCATCGCCAGAAACACCGGCTTGTAGCCGATCAGCGGAATGACGTAGCCGGGGATGAGGCTCGAAAAGATGACGCCGCCCACCCCTCCGAGCGCGCCGCCGATGCCGATGACGCTCGCCACCGCGTTCTTCGGAAAAACGTCCGAAGTAGTCGTGTACAGATTCGCCGACCATCCCTGATGTCCGCCGAGCGCGAGGCTCAGCAGCGCGATGGCGACCGTGTTTGATTCCGCCACCACCCCGAGCGCCGCCACCGGCATCAGCGCCGCGCAGAAGGCGAGCGCTGCCTTACGGGAGCGCGCCGGGGTCCATCCCATTCTCAGGAAGATGCCCGACAACCAGCCGCCCGCCACGCTGCCCACCGCCGCCACCGAATAGAGCACCGGCAGAACCCATCCCACCTGCTTCATGTCGAACTTCCGCACGTCGGCGAGGTACAAGGGCAGCCAGAAGAGATAAAACCACCACACCGGATCGGTGAAAAATTTGCCGAGCGCGAAGCCCCAGGTTTCGCGCGTGCGTAGCGCCTCGAACCAGCCGACGCGCGGCTCACCCGACAACTCGTCCACCGGGCGCTCGCGGTAGGTGGTCCACCACAGAATCAGCCACAGGGCGCCGATGGACGCCGTGAAAATGAAGGTCGCCCGCCAGCCATAGCGCCCGGCGAGCAGGACGAAGGCGGGTGGTCCGGCGATGGAGGCGACGGTGGTGCCGGCGTTGAAGATACCGGTCGCGAGCGCGCGCTGCTCCTGCGGGAACCATTCGGTGACGGCTTTGATCGCCGCCGGGAAATTTCCGCTCTCGCTGAGTCCGAGCAGTCCTCGCCACACGCCGAGGTCGAAGGGCGTGCGCGCCACCGAGTGCAGCGCCGCGGCGATCGACCATGCCGCGGTGGCGACGGCGTAGCCCCACTTGGTGCCGTAGCGGTCAATCAACTTGCCGGCGAAGATGAAGCCGACTGTATAGAGCGTCTGAAAAGCGCCGGTGACCAGGCCGTAGGATTTCTCGTCGAGGTGCAGGTCGGCCCGGATGATGGTGACGAGAACCGAAAAGACGATGCGGTCGAGGTAGTTGACGGTGGTGGCAAAAAACAACAGCCACAACACCCACCAGCGGTAAGCGGAGGAAGGTTGGTCCACCGGACATTATTTCACAAGGGTGGGCCGGCGAACCCGCCCACCCTCGTGGTCAGACTACTGAATCGGGAAGAACGTGCCGTTGGCGAACACCTGCGATCCGTCCGGAGCCGCAAGCGCGAGGGCAAGGTTCTGATACGGACCCGCCTGCGTATCGGCCGGCACCTCGAAGGTGACGATGTACAGACCGACGTTGCCGCGCAGGTACTCGGAAGAAACCACGCGCACGCCGCTGTTGTTCACGCCCACCGTGATGGGCGCGCTGACGGCTTGACCGCCGACGCCGATGGCGCCGGTCACGGTCCCGGGCGTAACCTGGCCGAGGCCGGTGGCGAACAGCGTAACCTGCTCGCCGCGCTTGGCCGGATTATCCGGAGTGACGTAGCTGCCGTTGGCGCGAACCAGCACGGCGTACTTGCGTCCGTTGTAAACCGATTCGAAGACGCCGGGCTGTACGGCGGCGACGGTGACGCCCTGAACGGTGGTAGTAGCGCCGTTCACGCGCACCGTAACGCTGGCCGGTCCGGCTTGCGTTTCGCATGGAGTCTGGAAGGCCACAGCCGAACTGGTCGCCCAGTAAATCGGAGCGGCGATGCCGTTGACCGTGAGGTCCACGCCGCCGAGCGTGGTCGGCAGAGGACCGAACAGGGTGTTGGCGACGATAGTACCCGAGATGCTCGGAGCGAGACCCGCCGCCTGCACGATTGCGACACCGCAGGGGGCAAGACCCGCCGCGCCGCTCGCGGCATTGACGAAGCTCGAACTCACCACCGGCGGACCGGGCTGCCGGATGCTGAGGTTGAACGTCGCCGTCAGATTGCTGCCCACCGTGGCGGTGATGACGACCGGACCCGGCGTCGCGCCGGCGTTAGCCGAGATGCTGGCCCGGCCGGTGGCGTCGGTGGAATTCGACGTCTGGCCGAGCGACGCGGCGCCGCTGGCCACGGCCCACGTGACCGGGATGTTCGGCAAGGGCGCACCCTTATCGTCGGTGACCAGGATTGTCAGCAATTGCGGGAACGCCTGGCTCGGCGAAACCACCTGGGCGTCGCCCGAAACCACGGTGATGCCGCTCACGTTGACGTTGATCAGCGCAGTAAAGGTGGTGGATACGGCTTGCGCGCCGGTGCCCGCCGTGACCTTCACCGTCACGTTGCCGGGCGTCGAGCCGAGCGTGAGGTTGGTTTGGCCGGAGCCGTTGACGTCCGTCGTGTTGTTGGTGTTCGAGAACGTGCCGGAACCCGAGGTCACTTCCCATTTGAGCGGGACGTTGTTGAGCGGATTGCCGGCCGAATCGGTGACGCGGACGCGCAGGGATTGCGGCAGGCGGTCGCCCGGCTTGCCGGACTGCGCATCGCCGTTGGTCTTGGCAATGTTCGCCGGCGGACCGACGGTGACCTGCACCAGAACCTGGGCCGTGTTCACAAGGCCGCCGACGTTGACGCTGACGGCGTGAATGCCGAGGATGTTGCCCATCTTGAGGTCGCAGGAGACCACGCCGGTGGCGTCGGTCAACGGATTGTTGACGCAGCTTGCGGTCGGGATCTTCGCCGGATCCTCATCGGGATCGGGCGCCGGACCGACGGTGAGCGAAACGTTCGGAATCACCTGGCCCTGCTGAGCGCCTGCGGTGATCACCATCTGTACGCGGATAGCGTCCTTGATGATCTCGCCCGCGCCTCCCTTGATGAGACGTCCGCCGGTGGCGAGGTCGGGCTTGAGCAGATAAGCAGCCGGGGCCTGCGCCGGACCGCCGTTGGGCAGCGTCGTGAGCACCGTGGTGATGGTGAAGTTGACGCTTCCAACCGAGGTGGCCGCATTCACGGTCGCCTGCTGGAAGGAGAATCCCGGGTCGACGTTTGAGGCGAGGAAAGTGGTGGAAGCCTTGCCGTTAATGTCGGTGGTGACCGCGGTCGAGATGCCGCCGAGGATGGTTCCCTTGCCCTGCGTGATGGTAAAGGTCACCGGCACGTTGGGAGCGGGATTGCCGTTCGCGTCGAGCACCTTGACGGTGAGCGGCTGAGTAGCAAGGAACTGTTCGGGGATCACCTGGCCGTTGCCGGAGTCGATGACGATGCTGGCGAGGCTGGTTCCGCCGCCGCCGCCACCGCCGCCGCCGCTGCCGGGAACCGTCAGGCTATAGGTAGCGGAGGTCGCGCCCGCCGAAGCCGCAGTGACGGTCACCGGACCGGGAGCGGTGGGGGCAGTGACAAAAGTCTGGGCAAAGCCCGATGAATTCGTGAATGCGCTGGCGGGATTGATCACCGCGCCGGCAACCGTGGTGGTAAAGTCAACGCGCGCGCCGAAGACCGGGCGTCCCGCGGCATCCTGAACGCGAGCCACGAGAGGCAGCGAAATGGCGCCGGGTTGGACCACCTGGGCTGCGTTATAAGCCGTGACGGTCGCTCCGCCGCTGGTCGGATTGGCGTTCGCATAGGCAACCTGTTGGCCGGCTGCGTTCGAGACCAGAAACTGCCCGACGATGTTGGTGGTGGGCAGGTCGACCTTGTAGAGATTGTTGCTGCCCTGGTTGACGGCCAGGATATACAGGCTGCGGGCCGGAACTTCATTGGACAGCGCAAACTGCCCAATCTGGCTCGGCAGGATGGAGAGCAGCGAACTGGGGTTGATGTTCAAGCCGCTCTGCACGGTCACTTCATAGAGGTTGTTGTTCTGCGAGGAGTAGGCGAAGATCCGGTTGTTGCCCGCGACAAGCAGTTTGTCCAGCGTAACGGCGAAGTTCGGGAAGGCTCCGGCCAGGGTGTGCGTGCCGAGGTCGAACAGCAGCACCGAAGAGCCGGTAATCGGAGTCCGGTTGATGGCGAGCGCGTACTTTCCATCCGGCGTGAAAACGGGCTTGGACGGGTTGGCGTTCACCGGAATCTCGCCGCTCGGGGTGATGCTGAGCGTGCGCGGATTGATTTCGAACAGGCGGTTCGGCGTGGTGACGTACAGGAACCCGGTCGGTCCGGTGGCGATTCCCGCGCCGTTTCCGGCGAGGGTGAGCGGGGTACCGGCGATGTTCGTCGACAGGTCGATCGGGGTGATGACTCCGGTCTGTCCGCTGTTGGCCAGCACGTAAGCCTTGGATGAATCCACTGCGAAGGCGACGTCCACCAGGGTGCCGTTCACCTGCACGCCGGACCCGCTGAGCAGAGTGTCGGTGCCGGTGTCGAAAATATAGATGTTGCCCGCGAGCACTACCAGGCGGCGGCCATCCGGGCTCAGCGCGGCGGCGACGGGCGCCAGCGAGATGCTGCCACTGATGGTGCGGCCGTTGCTGAAGTTCTGGTCATAGACCGAGACAGCCGTACTTCCGGTGTTGGATATGATGTAGTTCTTCTGTCCGTCGGGAGTCGTGAGGACGGTGAACGCACCGGGAGCAGCGCCGGTGATAGTGCTCTGGACCGTGAACGGATTGGCGCCGAAGACGGGAATTTGGGAACTCGTGCCACCTGCGCCGGGCAGTACCAGCACATACTCGCCGGCCTGAACGATAGACGTCAGGACGGCCAGCCACACGAACAGCTTAATAAATCTGCTTCTTAACATTTAGACCTCTGTTGTTTGGTGCGTCAAGCGAATAGACACAATTCTGGTGGACGCGGGCGAAGAATGAGTGTATCACACCTGGAACGGCTGTGGGTACCAAAGTCCTAGGAGTTGGAATTTTGGGTTCGTTTCGTCCGGCGCGCGCGGGTGCGTAAGAAGGCAGGCAAATAAAAAAGGAAGGGAGCCGAAGCTCCCTTCCTTTGTACTTGCGACGGTTGAGTCGTAAGCGCGGTTTAGTGCGCCTGGACTTCGCCGACCTGATTGGTGCGGTTCAGGCCCGGGGCATCGAGGATGATGCCGAGGTAACCTTCGCTCGCACCCGGAGCAGTCGGCAGAGCGCCCTGCGCGCTGATGTAAGCGAACGCATGGCAGAACTGGAACTGCGCCTGGGCGATGATGTAGCCCTGGAAGCCCGGCGTGGCGTTGATACCGAAGTTACCGCCACCGGACAGGGTGAAGGCCAGGATCTGGCCACCGGGCACCGGAGCGTTGGTCGTCTGGGCCGGCGGCGGGGTCCCGCCACTGTAGTAGTTGATCGTCACGGTGCCCTGTTGCGGGGTGGTGCCGAACGGATCGTTAGACGTGTTCGACAGAGCAATACCCGTATCAAAGCCCTGCTGGTTCGTTACGAACGGGAACAGGACGTTGCAGGAGCACTTGTTAACGATAAAGGAGCTGCGGGGCGTGCCGCTCGGAGCAAAGCGCGGAATCGGAGCCGTGTCAGACGCCGTTCCCACCGTGCTCATCGGGGCGAAGCCACCGGCGATGGTGGACTGGACGCCAGGCGCCGGCAGGTTGTTGCCGGAGTTGCTGACGAAAGCCACCGCAACCGGAACTTCGAGACGCTCGATGTTGTACGGGTCGCTCTTCACGACTTCGTACACCGCGATGCCAGTGCCGTTGAACACCGAAACCGGAGCGAGGCCGGAGCTGTTGCCGGAAGCCAGCGACAGCGCGCCCGCGCCATTGGCGTCGGTGGTGGTCAGAACCGCCAAACCGCTAATCGCACCCGTGATCGGGGTGGTGATGTTGCGAGCGGTCGGGACGAAGAGCTGAGTTCCATTCGGCACGGAGCTGAAGGTCAGCATGATGCGGGTGCCCTGAGAGGCAACGCCGGCATTCTGCAGACCGCGGACCGACGGGAAGACCGGGGTCGCGCCCACCGAGCTAACCGATCCCGGAGGATTCGGCGTCGGGTCGGTTCCGTTGTTGATGAAACCACCTTCCGTGTTGTAGATCGCGCCCGGAACGTTCTGGTTCAGGTCGCCAGCCGAAGCCGGAGTCGACGAAACAACCTGGCCGATGTTGCGAACCTTCCAGGAAGAGCCGAAGCCCTCGTCGAAACGAACCAGGAACTGCTGGCCGTTCTGTCCGCCCGAGTTCAAAGCCTTGGTCGGATCCTTGGCGATGTCGGGGTTGGCATCCACGCACTGAATGAACGAGGTCGCGAAACGCACCGAGGTGCTCAGACCAGGCTGCACGAAGGCAACGGTCTGCTGCGGGTTGTTCACCGGAACCGAGGTCGAGCCCGTGATCGAAACGTACATCGTGATCTGGGTCGGAACCAGGGTCGAGGAGACACCCAGCTGGTTGGCGTTGGCGCGAACGTTCGTGATGCGGATGATGCGGGTGGTGTTGGTGCCCGGAGCGTCGATCGGCACACCGAAGAACGTGATCTGGTTGGTGCCGGTTTGACGGCCCTGGAACACGTTGGGACGGACGCCGAAAGTGCCGTTGCTACCATTGCGGGGATCATACGTTCCCACGCCGGTACCGTAGGGCGAGAGCACTGAGCAAACACCAGCGGTCGCGTTGGTCGGATCGCAAACCGACAGCGGCACGGCCGGGTTGGTCGGGGAGTGCGGTTCGTCGATCAGAAGCAACGCTTCGCTGAACGGGCTCGAGGTTAGGCGGCTCGTGATGTTGGTGCTCAAAAAGATGGTAACGTTGGCCTGCGGCACGGGAGCGCCGACCTGAGTCGGGGTGCCACCGGTGCAGTTCAGAACCAGGTCGCCGACCAATTCCGTCAAGCCTTCAGCCCGAACGGTGGGCGGCACGCCAGCGTTAGCCACGCACTGCAGAGCCGGCGTCGCTTGCGCGCTGGCCGGAACGGCAAAGCTCGACAGAAGAGCCAGCACGGCAAACGCTAAAAACCATTTGCGAAAATCTGCCATTTCCTTCTCCTTGTGAAGTTGTGAATCGAATTTGAATTGATGGAAGTTCTCTTTCAACCTGAGCCTCATTGAGTGTGACAGCGTGAAAACTTGAGCTTTCCCCCAAGAACCTTCGGCTCGTACCGACGCTGCGTTCCGTCGTGTCTGCCTCTAGCTGCTTGAACTCGATTTCTGTCCCCGGCGTTTTCCGGGGCGCTTTCTCTAACCAGGCTCATTCGTTGACGACTTCTCTTTATATTCGTGCTCGCGGGATTCACGCGTGGTGAACGCCGCTGATTAACCCTTGGACGCAGTCAAAATATTCATACCATCCTGCGCCTGACAAGTCAAGCGCAAAGTATTGGCGGATCGAGTGTTTCCCCCGAATTCGGAGCACCCGCTCCCCGCTATCCATTACAGCATGGCCGGTACTGGAGATCCCACTCCTTTGCAGAGAACGGACTCTTTTTTTCATTGAACGGCAACTTCGACGGGCTTACTGGTCGAATTTCCCTGTCTAACGGAGAATCGGAGTCTCAAGCCAGGCGGCACGGAGGATGGAATCGACACATTTACCTGATACAGACCCGGGTAGCCGGGCGTCAAGCCGGAAAATAACACCGGCACTTCTGTATCGGCCAAAAAAGCTTTCACCTCCGCATCGGTGACCATTAAATTTCCTTTAGCGCTCACCGTGCCGAACCCGGTGCCGAAAGCCACGATGACATCGCCTCGCCGGGCTGGATTCGTGGGCGAGTTCACAGTGCCGTCCCGGTTGACCACCGCGCCCTGTCCGGTGCCCAATACAAAGATGGCGGGAGCCACCGGCGAGACCGTGAACGGCTGTGTGTCGCTGCCGGCGTCGCTCGTGACGGTGAGCGTAGCCGGACCCGGCGGAACCGCGTATGGAACCTGGATGTTCAACTGGAACGGGAACGCATTGAGCACAGCGGCATTGACGCCGTTCACCTGGGCCGTGACCGTGGAACCGGCCGCGCCGAAGCCCGCGCCGAACACGGAAACGATGCCGCCCGGTGCGGTGGCGGTCGAGAAATCGGCGGCATTGACGATGCCGCCCGGAGCGATGGCGGCGGAAACGGGACGCAGGGTCCACACGCCGCTGTCCTGGACGGCGAGGAACGAACTGGGCCCGGAACCGGAAACGTCGGCGCGGTTGGCGGGGTTGCCGAGCGCGGTGAAACTGCCGTTGTAGCCGGCGCCCGCGATATCCACCTGGTAAAGCGGCGCCGCGCCGTCGCAGGCGCGCAGCCGCAGCGAACCGGAGGGCGTGGGCAACTCGAAGTTCTGCCCGCAGACTCCGGCGGGCGAATTGACATCCACGGCGCCGGTCGCGGCAACCAGGAACGCGGCTTTCGACGCGCCGGGCACGAATCGCGCCACGCCGGTGAGGGTCGCGCCGTAAGCGGCGAGGCTGGTTTGAGCAAACGCCGGGTCGGGATCGTAGGTGAGGATGTCGCCGTTGTCGGCTACGCCGGTAGCCACGACGAAATGCGCCGCGCCGTTGAGCGAGAGGGCGAGCAGCGCGGGTTGGCCCTGCGCCACAAGGTCGCGGATGGTCGCGAGATCGGCCTTTTCGACGCTCGGGGAAGCGCCGTTGTTCACCGAACCGCCCACCCGCCAGAGGTTCACCACCGTATCGGACAGATAGCCGTCGCACACGGGCGCCCCGGCTGTATCGGCCACGCAGAAGGATTTCAGGTAAGCATCCAATCCCGCCGGGTCAGCCGCGCCGGAAGCAGTGGGAAAATCTCCGCGCGACTGTCCGAAGCGCAGCAGGGAGGCAACGGCGGCGGTCATGGCGGCTCCGGGAGCAGCCTGCGCGAGTTTCGGGAAATTGGCGAGCGAGTACTGAGCGGCGCGGGCGTTGAACGTCGCCACCTGGCCTCCGGCCCGGGCGGTGGCGAGGGTGATTCCCGCGTTGGCCTGCAGGCGGAGCCGGGCGGCGGCTTCTCCATTGGCATCGGTAAACGTGTCGGCACGCTCGATTTTCGCCCCCGGGGAAGCCGAGAACTGTACCGCGAACCCGGCCAGCGGATTGCCCGATTCGTCCTTGAGCGAGATGCGGAGCGGATTGGGCAACAACGCGCCGGGCGCGCCGGTCTGATTATCGCCCCGCACGACCGCGAGCGAAGGCCGGATGTCGGCCGGCGCGCGGACCGTGTAGGTAGCCTGCGCGGAGCGGGTGGGATTCGCAGCGTCCACCGCGCGCACGGTCACAATGCCTGACTTCGCAGACGCCGGGACGAACACATCCCACACATAGGCTCCGGAATCGGCTGTCACCTGGAAATCGGACTGGCCGCTGACCGAAACCTTCAGCGTCGCCCCGCTGTCGAACCCGCCCGCGGCAAGCCGCACGGTGGAACCCGCCACCACGGAGGCGGGCAGGGCGGTGACGATCGGCTGCCGGGCATTTTCGGTGACCTTGGCGATTGCGTCGCCGGGGGCATAGTCGATAAAGCCGCCCTCGAAATCCTGCCGCCGGCGGCCGTTCAGGCCGTACTCGTCGTTGAGGGGAGCGCCGATGCGGCCGGCGGGTCCGCCGTAGGCGAGGTATGCGGCCAGAATCGGCCCGGCCGAGAACAACACCTTACCGCCGGCCTGGTAGAGCGCGGCTGTGCGGAAAGGCTGGCTTTGTCCGGGGGTGGCGCGGAAGGTCAGGAACGGAGCGGGCGCTCCGGTGGGCGCGCCGGCGGGCCCGGTCTCGTAGCCGAGGATGGCCCATTTCGAAAGCAGGTCGCCGGAGACTACCTGCGCGGGGTCGCCGGCGAGAGCGCCGTTTTCAAACATCTGGCGGCCGCCGGGAGTTGCGTCAGCCACCGGATAGCCGAGCGAACCAGCGGGACCGCCCAGGGCGAGCCAGGCAGAGAGCAGTTTGCCCTGAATCACGACGCCGGTTGCGACTTTGTCGGGAACGGCGATCCAAATGGGTCCGCTGCCGTCGCTGGCCTGAAACTGCTGCAGGTAGCCCGCGCCGGTGCGGGTGACGGCGGAGGCGGCAGGCAACTGTAGGCTGAGCCGGTTGCGGGTAGCGGCATCCTGAAAGGCCTGGGTGACGCCGGAAGAAGGCGCACCCTCGCCGATGGCGCAGCAGACGCTGGTGACGACAACGGTGAGAGCGGCACTGGTTTTGCCCTCGCTCGACGCGCGGACGGTGGCGGTTCCGCCTCCCTGCCCCTTGAGCGTAGCGGAAGAGCCGTTGGCGGTAATCGAAACGATGCGGCTGTCGGAAGTGGTCCACAATACGGCGCGGCCGGTGAGCGGGTTGCCGGTGGAGTCGGCCAGGTTCACGCTGACGGTAGCGGTGTCGCCCAACTTGAGGCGCACCGGACTGGCTCCCACGATGTTGACGGCCGCCACGGAAGGCAGCAGAGATATTTGGCCGCTCACCGGATCGTATTCGATGGCGCCGCCTTCAAAGCTCTGGCGGCGGTGGCCGTTGGTGGTGACGAGTTCCTCGCTGACCGGCAACCCGAGGCGGCCCACGTGAGCGTTGTTGGCCGTATAAACATCCCAGACCGGTTGCTTGACGCCGAACAGCTTGCCCGAGTTGACGCCGCTCGTGGTGTTGTAGAGCGCGCCGCGGTCGAAGGTCTGCGCGGTGGCGTTGACTTTATAGGTGGAGGTCACGGCGGTTTCGGCTGTCACCGCGGGCCCCATGATGCCGATCCCGCCATAACTCGCCCACCGGGTGTAATACGGGTCGCGGGTGAAGAAGTTGGTGGCCGTGAGGTTGACCAGGTTGGCGTAGACGAAAAGCGCGTAGGGCTTATCGAAAAGCTGGTACTGGCAGGTATTGGATTGGAGCAGCGGCGGGCAGGTGGCGGTGTCGATCACCGGCATGCCGGCGGTGGTAACGCCGACCGAGTTCCAGTAAGTGTACAGCACGGACTGCATCTGGAAGACGTAGGTTCCGCCCTCGAGAACGGCAGCGTTCTGATTGGGCATTACCAGCGCGAGTTTGACGTTCGGCGTATTCTTGGCGTCGGAGAATTCCTGAACCAGGCCGTTGGTCCCGATTTTCTTGACGACACCGAGCGGCGGCAGCGAAACCTGATTCGCAAATCCGTTGCGGTAATAAGCCTGCTGGTAGAGAAGCTGAATGAGCGGCGTGGGCGAACCGGTGCCGACGTCGATCGGAGTCGTTTGCGCCCACGCGCCCGCGCAAAGGCCCGCGCAAAGGATTGAAAGATAGCAGACACACCGCCGAAATGCCATGGATGACAGCCCCATCTTAACCTGAAACACCCGCGTCGCCAGTGGGTTGCGCCTCGGTCCCAAGATCGCTTAGCGAAACTTTGAAACTCTCGGCATCCTGGCTGTGTCCACCAAAGCAGGCGGTGTCATCCGCCACGGTGAAAGCACTATGAGCCAGGCCATCATTGTACAACCCGCTTCATGGACAACGGCGAGCGGCCGCATTCCGCCCGTGGGGGCCTCGATGCACGAACCGGTTCGCCGCCAACTGCGCAAGATTCTGTCGAGCCAGCCCTTTGTCCGGTCGCCCCGGCTGAGCCGTTTTCTCACCTTTATCGTCGAGCAGAAACTGGCCGGCGAGGACCACAAGCTCAAAGAGTACATGCTGGGCATCGAAGTATTCAACCGGCACGACACTTTCGACCCGCGCATCGATTCGATTGTCCGCGTGGAGGCGCGCCGTCTGCGCGTGAAGCTCGAGCGCTACTACGAGACGGAGGGCCGGGACGACTCGGTGGTCATCATCATCCACAAGGGCTCCTACGTACCTTCGTTTGCCAACCGCCCGGACATCGAGCGCTTACAGGCGGGTCTCGACGCGCCGTATCAGGAGTCGAATCCCCGGGCGTTCGCCTTTTGCGCCAAGGGGCGGCTGCATCTGGAAGCCTGGACGGCGTCGAGCATCCGCGAAAGCATCGAATGTTTCGGGCAGGCGATTGCGGAAGATCCGGAGAGCGCGGGCGCGCACGCGGGCCTGGCGACGGCGTGGGCGCTGTCGGCGTTCGCGGGCACGATGCCGGCTTCGGATGCTTTTGAGAACGCGCGGCACAGCGCCAACGCGGCCTTGCAGCGCCACGCCAACTCGGTCGAAGCGCTGAGCATCGAGGGCGTGGTGAACGCATTTCTGGACCCCGACTGGAGCGTGGCCGACTCACGGTTCCGCCGCGCGCTGGCCATCAATCCATCCGACTGTCCGGCGCGCCTGTGGTATGGCGCGAGCGCGCTGCTGACCGGCCACTCGAACGACGCGCGCCGCGAAGCGCTGCGCGTCCGCAACACCGCCCCCACTTCCCTGGCCGGGCATCTGCTCTCGGGACTGATCCGGCACCTGGCCGGTGAAAAGAGCGAAGCCCTCGAGCACTACCGCCTGGCGGTGGAACTTTACCCGAATTCCTGGACGGCTCACCTGGCGATGGCTCTGCTGCTCGCCACCGACGAGAAGCCTGAAGAAGCGCGGGCTTCAATCACCCGCGCGGCTGAAATCGAACCCCGGGAGCCGATGGTGCTCGCCGCGCGCGCCTATGTCGAAGGTTCGGCTGGGCGGGCGGAGGAAGCGCGGCGGGCGCTCGAGCAACTGCGCGAAGCGGCGGGCCAGCAGCACGTGGCGCCGCTCGCGTTGGCGGTGGCGCAGGCCTATGCGGGCGATGCAGACGAAGCGAGGCAGGCGCTCGAGCAGGCCCGCGCCAGCCGTACTCCGTGGCTCGGACTCTTGCCGCTGTTCGCGGCGCTCAGCGAAGGCCCCGCTGAAGCCGAGCCCGCCGGTCCTCAAATGGAGGAGGCTGCGCAGGCGGAGGCTCAGCATGCCGAATCGCCGGAACCGGAAACGCCGTCTGAAAATTAGCTGAGGGTTCGTCCGCCGTCGGCCACAATGGCTTGACCGGTAATGTAGCTGCCGCGGTCGCTGGCGAGCAGCAGGGCGAGGTCGGCGATTTCCTGCGGCTGGCCGAGGTGTTTGACGGGCTGCGCCTTCATCATCGCCTCGAACTTCGATTCGTCCTTCCAGTAATACTCGCTGAGAACGGTCTGGACAAGACCGGGCGCGATGGCGTTGACGCGGACGCCTTTGGGGCCGAGTTCGAGCGCGTAGGACCTGGTCATCATGATGAGCGCCGCCTTGGTCATGCTGTAGAGCATGCCGTAATACTGGGGGCGCAGTCCGGCGATGGAAGCGATGTTGACGATGGAGCCCCATCCGCGCTCGCACATGCCGGGCGCAACGGCCTGAATCAGGCGGAAGGCGCTTTTCAGGTTCACTTCCACCATCTTGTCGAACTTCGATTCGTCGATGCCGAGGACGGGTTCCTGAGCGATGTTGGTGGCGGCGTTGTTGACGAGAATGTCGATTTTGCCGAACTGCTCGAGCGTCGTGGCGACAAGGCGCTGAATGTCCTCGGCTTTTCCGACGTGGCACACGGCGGGCACGAGTTTGCCCGGAGCCTCGAGCGGTTGAGCGGCCACCTGCTCGAGCGTTTCGGCCTTGCGGCCGCAGATGACGACGGTGGCGCCTTCATTCGCGAATGTGCGGGCAATGGCCTCGCCGATGCCGCGGCTGGCGCCGGTGACGATGGCGACGCGGTTTTGAAGAATGGGTGCACTCATAGATTTAGCAGCCGTTTGGTGTATTGAAAACTGGTTTCGAGATCTTCGCGCTCGCGCTGAGCCGCCTGGTCCCTGGGGACGGGCGGAGAGGGCGGGCGCGGCTGCCCGCGGTCAGCCAGGGCGAGGAAGCGGCTGAACTGCCAGGCGGGCGTGGTCCGGTAGGATTCCCAAAACTTCGCGTCGAGAAAAGGGTAGACGCGGGGCCCGGTGACGATGATTTCAAGCGACAGCGCGCGACCTGGGCAAAGTTCGGTGTACTTGCGGACGTAGTTGTCGATGCCGATGTTGCCGTCGCCCATACGGACCCACTGCACGGCGGCGCCCTCGGGCACACGCCAGACGGCGGTATCGCGAATGTGGCTGGTGAGCACGTAGGGATAAAGCGTTTCGAGCGTGAGGTGGGGATCCTCGATGGCCCACAGCGGGTTGCCGGAATCGAGACAGGCGCCGACGAAATCCTTGCCGGCTTCCTCGATGAGGCGCTTGAGCTCGCGCCCCTGCATGTCGCCGGCGTGATTTTCGATGGCGACCTTCAACCCGGCGTCGACGACGCGGGACCGCATGGCGCGCAGAACCTTGACGGTGTCGTCGATGCGGGCATCGATGCCGCCGGGGGTGGCGCGGTCGGCCGCGGTGCCGAGAAAACAGCGGACGATCGGCGATCCCACGGCGCGGGCGGCGTGAATCATCCGGGCCAGTTGCTCCTCGGCGGTGCCCTGCTTGGCGTCGAAGGCGGTGGAGGTGGGGCAGATGGAGCGCATGCCCAACTCGACCTCGATGCCGAGGCTCGAGGCGTGCTCGCGGACCTTGGCCAGATGGGCGTCGTCGAGGCTGCCGATGAAGCGAATTTCCGAAAAATGGACGACGCGCGCGCCGAGGCGGGCGCAATAGTCGAGGTTTTCGAAGGCGCTGTAGTTGGAGGAACGGATGCTGAACAGGTCGACGCCGAGCCGCACGTTGGAGGCTCCGGCGGCGCGGGCGGCAGCCATTCCGGCGGCGGCCATGAAACTCCGGCGGGTCATCGTTTGAATATCATGTCACGGAAAAGGAACCGAGGTGTCAGACACCTCGGTTCCTTTTTTTCGGGCGGGCAAACCGGGGGCGCTAGTACCATTACCGTTCTGGGTTCACAGTACCTTGTTCGGTGGCGGGCTAAGCAGTCACACTGATCCTGCAATGGATCGTGTGGACCTGGAACAGTGGAAAGGCCGCGAAGTCGCACGACTGCTCGCGCTGGTGGAAACCGAACGCCGCTACTATCAGGAACTGGTAGCTGCGCTGCCAGTGGGGCTGGCGGTGACCTCGCGCGACGGCGTGCTCGACTCGGCCAATCGCGCCTTTCGCCGGATATTCGGCCTCCGGACCGAGGACGTGTACCGGCGGACGCTCGATCAACTATTGCCCTCGGCGGAACTGGCCGAAGCGGTGCGCACGCTGCCTTCCCGCCCGGCAACGTCGCCGGTATTCACAATCGATTTACAGGGCCGACTGCTGCGCGTGTCGCTGATTCCCGTCCGTGATTGGGACGACGACACCGAAGTGGACGTTCTGATCGTGGTGGAAGAACTGAACGTCGACAGCGCCAAGGAAGCGTTGCGCGATTTCCCGGCCATGATCTGGACGGCCGACGTTCCGTCATTCGAATTCAACGTGATTGCGGGCGAGCAGGCGGGCGTGGCGCATCCGGGCATGGCGTCGTCGCAGATCCTTTCCGACGACCGCGAGCGCGTGGTTGAGTTCTACCGCGATGCGTTTTCAAAACCGGGTCCGCATGCCTGCGAGTACCGCGCGGTGGACGCGGCGGGCCGGCTCACCTGGTATCGCGACTCATTCCGGGTTGAGGAGAAGACTTCGCGCGCCGCCGGCGTGGTGACCGACATCACCGCCCGCAAGCAGAGCGAGTTGATCGCCGAACAGGGGGGCCGCCTGGAGGCGCTCACCGGGCTTTCGCGCGTGTTGACGCACGATCTGAATAATTCCCTGATGGTGGTGAGCGGCTACAGCGAAGAGATGCTGGCCGCGCTGCCCGAACACGACCCGCGGCGGGCCGACCTCGAAGCGATTGTCGACGGAGCGCGGCGCATTGCCGGGACGAGCGCGCAGCTGCTGGCCTTTACGCGGCGGCAGGCGGGCGAACCGGCGGTGGTCCACGTGGCCGAGGCGATGGCCCGCGTGGTGGGCGACGCCGGCCTGGAGACGGTGATCCCGGCGCAATTGCAGATGCTCGCCAATCCCGGGCACGTCGAGCAGGCTTTACGCGCGGTGCTCGAGCGCCTGCGCCGCGACGACGGACGCGTGGCGGTGGAAGCGCGGGCGGTCCAGTTTTCAGAAAGCGTGCCCGGCGGACTGCCGCAGGGGCGCTACATCGACATCACGTTCAAGGCCCCGCAGGCGGCGGCCCTCAATTTCGACGGTCTGTTAGGCAGCAAAGAGTCCGGCGCTTCGGAGGTGGCCAGGGCTCATGCGATGGTGCGTGAATGGAGAGGCGGAATGTGGTCGTCCCCCGGAGAGGTTCACGTCATGCTGCCGGCCGCCGCGGACCTCGAGGTCAAAGAACCCGAGGCCGCGGCGGTGGAGGAAACACCAGCGCATGCGGCGCCGGCCGAAGTCGCTCCGGAACCCGCTCCGGCGCCTGAGCCTGAACCCGTACCCGAGGTGAAGGCCGAAACGATTCTGATTGTCGAGGACGAGCCCGGAATCCGGGCCCTGGTTCGCAAAATTCTCCGGCGCCAGAACTACGATGTGTTCGAGGCGGGCACTCCTGCCGAAGCGGTGGAGCTTGTGGCCCGGAACGCCGGCGCGATCGACCTTCTGATCACCGACATGGCATTGCCCGAACGCAGTGGACGCCAGCTTGCGGAAGAGCTGAAAACCAAAATCCCCAGCCTGCGTGTGTTGTACGTTTCCGGCTATACGGACGACCCGACGATTTACGACCGCGAACTGCCGCCCGGAGCTGCATTCCTGCAAAAGCCGTTCACGCTCGGCTCGCTGCTCAAGAAAGTGCGCGAAGTGCTCGATGCTGAAGTGAATCCGGAGTCGTAAGCCGGCGGCGAAACTACTGAGGCGGGGCCGGGTGCGGAGTGCCGGCGGGGTCCATCTCCACATCGAACAATTCGACGCGCGGGCGCGCGCCGGTTTCAAACGTCAGCCGTGCAATCCAGCCGTGCCAGACCTTGGGGTCGACGGGCCAGTAGTCGAAGACCAGGTTGCCCAGGCTGTAGAGGATCGGCCGGTCGCGGTACCACTCGAGCGGCTGGACGACATGCGGATGGGCGCCGATGACGGCGTCGGCGCCGGCGTCGATGAACTTGTGCGCGAGTTCCACCTGGTAGGGCTCGGGCTTGGGCTGAATCTCGATTCCCCAGTGAAAAAACAGCACGACGAAGTCGGCTTGGGCGCGCGCGGCGCGAATGCCGGCAAGCACGTCTTTTTCTCTTAGCCACGCGGTTCCCGGGCGCGAACCCGATGCGGCAAAGCTTTTGGGCGGATAGTCACAGTAGCCGAGCAGCGCGATGCGGCGCCCGCGCGCGACGAGGATGCGAGGCCTGAGCGCGGCTTCGCGGTTGCGCCCGCCGCCGAAGTAGGGGATGCCCGCCTGGTCGAGCAGCGTCAGCATGTCGGCAAATCCGGCTTTGCCCCAGTCGCCCGAGTGATTGTTGGCGAGCGAGAGAGCCGAGAAGTATTTCTTAAGAAGCGGCAGGGCCTCGAGCGGCGCTTTGAACGTGTAGGGCTTGTCCTCGTACTCGCCTTTGCGGGTAATGACGCACTCGAGGTTGCCGGCGGTGAGGTCGGCGCCCGACAGGATTGAGGCGACGGGCGCAAACGGGTCGCCGCCCCAGGCAATGGTGTGGCCTGGACCATGGTCGAGCATGATGTCGCCGGTAAAGTTGATGCTCACCGCCTGAGCGCAGGCAAGCAGGGGAAGAAGCAGAAGTGCGAAAGTACGGCTCAAGGGCCGAGGATAGCATCCGGGGCTCCGGCGCGAAAAGCGTTAAAATCGAGTTTATGCGTACCAACTGGGTAGCCCGCCGAATGAACGATCCGATTCGCACGCAGATGCACTATGCGCGCAAGGGAATCGTCACCGAGGAAATGGAATTCGTGGCGCGGCGCGAGAAACTCAGCTCGGAACAGGTTCGCGCCGAGGTGGCTCGCGGCCGCATGATCATTCCCGCCAACATCGCGCATCCGAATCTCGAACCGATGTGCATCGGGGTGGCGGCGACTTGCAAGATCAACGCCAATATCGGCAATTCCTCCACCACGTCGAACATCGACGAAGAGCTCGAGAAACTGCGCTACTCGATCAAGTACGGCGCCGACACGGTGATGGACCTGTCGACCGGCGGCGACATTCCGGCCATCCGCAAGGCGATCATCTCGAACTCGCCGGTGCCCATCGGCACCGTGCCGATTTACGAGGCTCTGGCCCGGGTGCGCCGCGTCGAGGACCTGAACATCGGCGTGATGCTCGAGGTGATTGAGGAACAGGCGGCGCAGGGCGTGGACTACATGACCATCCACGCAGGCGTGCTCGTGCAATACGTTCCGCTGGCGCAGAAGCGCATCACGGGCATCGTCAGCCGCGGCGGCGCGATTCTGGCCGAGTGGATGGTGAAGAACCACAAGCAGAATCTGCTGTACGAAAACTTCGAAGCCATCTGCAAAATCTTCCAGAAATACGACGTGAGCTTTTCACTCGGCGACGGTCTGCGGCCCGGTTCGCTCGCCGACGCGAGCGACGAAGCGCAGTTTGCGGAACTGAAGACGCTCGGCGAGTTGACGCGCAAGGCCTGGGAGTACGACGTTCAGGTGATGATCGAGGGCCCCGGGCACATCCCGATGGACCAGATTCAGATGCAGGTGGAGAAGGAGCGCGAGATGTGCAACGAAGCGCCGTTCTACACGCTGGGTCCGCTGGTGACCGACATCGCGCCGGGCTACGACCACATCACGAGCGCCATCGGCGCGGCGATGATCGGCTGGTACGGCGCCTCGATGCTGTGCTACGTGACGCCGAARGAGCACCTCGGGCTGCCGAATCGCGAGGACGTGAAGCAGGGCATCATCGCTTACAAGATTGCCGCTCATGCCGCCGATGTGGCGCGGCACCGTCCGGGCGCGCGCGACCGCGACGACGAGCTTTCGCGGGCGCGGTTTCAGTTCGACTGGAAGCGGCAGTTCGAGCTGTCGCTCGACCCTGAGACGGCCCAGGCCTATCACGACGAAACGCTGCCCGAAGAAGGATTCAAGGACGCGGCTTTCTGCTCGATGTGCGGCCCCAAATTCTGCTCGATGAACCACTCGGCGAAGACCGCCGACTTCACGCCTGAGCAGGCGGCCGAGATCGTGACCATTTCCAATGCTCGATCCGGACAGCCTGCGTCCTGAAGACCGCGTTCTGGTGCTCGGCCGCGCGGCGCCGGAGCTGCTGCTGGCGGCGGCGCGGCGGCTGACGGGCGGGTTGATGGTCGTAATGGCGGACGCGGACGCGGTGAGCGAAGGACGCCGCGCGCTGCGGGAGTCGGAAAACGTGTTGTTCGCGCCGCTCGACGAGCACGCGATCCCGTGGCGCGACGGATTCTTCAACGTCGTGGTCGATCTGAAACACGATTGGCCGGACGCGGCTTCCATGGAACGCGAAATCGCGCGCGTGCAAGCAGCGTCCCACTAAAAGAACATGGCCGACCAACTCTACCTTTCCTACTGGCTGGCGGGCGGATATCCGCTGCTGCTTTTGCGCAAATTCGAGAAAATGCTGGCGGCGTTTCCTTATTCGAAACTCGCCCACCACGATCCTTCGCTGCGCATATACGGAGTCGCTTACAGCGAACCGCCACTGCTTGAAACGCCGGTGCCGTCGCCGGTGGACCCGGCCGCGGTGACGAAGATGTGCGGCGAGTTTCAGAACCTCGACGCGGCTTACGAACTGAGCGCCGCCTGGGACCTGTGGCGTTTCGACAAGGAGTGGCATCTGGCGCCGGCGTCGGTGCGCCTGACTGCCTTCGGCCCGGACTTCGAGCGCGAGCGCGACGAGCACCTGCGCATTGATTTCGGCATCGAGGAGCAGTTTCTGCCGGACCCGGACCGTCCGGACGGCATCGCGATGATCCGTTCGAACATTCAGAGCCTGCTGAGGCTGGTGCACGATGTGGACGAAGCGCTGGACGCCGAGAAACGGCTGCTGTGGACCGAATCCGGCGAGAATTTCGCCGAGCGGTTGCAGGCGGCGCTGAAGCCCAACTGAGCCCCTGCCGGCGAACCGGCCGGCGGGACAGGTCGCACTGCCCCCTACCGGTCTTCCGGACGATTGTCCGAAGGAATGATCTGGAATTCGACCCGCCGGTTGTGGAACCGGCCGGCATCGGTTTGGTTGGTGTCGACCGGGCGCGACGCGCCGTAGCCTTTCGCGATCAGCATGGCGGGGCGCACGCCCTGTCCGATCAGGTAGTTCCGGATGGCTTCGGCGCGCTCGACCGACAAGGATGCGGGCTCTGAATCGCCGGCGGTGTGCGCGCCGATTTCGAGTTTTGAACCGGGCCGCCCGCAGAGAGCGAGCGCGGCGCGGTCGAGCACAGGTTTCGTTACCTCGGGAATGCGGTCCGAGCCGGGGGCGAAGTCGATTACGAGCAGATTCAGCGAGGCGGCGATTTCCGGCAGGCTCGCCGATGGCGGCAGCCGGGTAAGCGAAGCGAGCGTGCGGGCGTTGGCTTTGCGCACTTCAGCCGCTGCGTCGAAAAGGGGCCCGCGGGCACGGCAGGTGCCGTACATCAGGAGTTCGGCCGCGAGCAGCAGTGTGAGGCAAACCAGGAGGAGAGCGCTCGAAGAGAAGCGGCGCTCAGGCCGGTTGACGCTGGGGCAAGTGAGCCAATCCGGACGGCGGGCGGGAATACGCCCGTCGCGGGTGGCGGCGCCGACGATCTTCGGAATCGCAAAAGCCGCGCCGGCAGCCGCGGTGGATCTGGGCATGCCGGCGCGGTCGGCCAGGCGTTGGAGGATCGCACCGCCGAGTACCTGCTCAACTTGCGAAGGAAGCAGCGACGGCGGATCGGGATTGCCGATCCAGCCGTCAGCTTCTCTGGCGAGTCCGTGCTCCCGGAACAGGCGCAGCATCCCGTCGAGGCCATTCGAATCGGGATCGAACACAAGATCGAGCAGAGCCTGCGCGAGTTTCGCTCCCCGGTCGTGGTGAGTGGTCCGGGGGTCGAGTTCGCGCGCGAGGTCCATGGCTTCGGAAATGGCATTGCCTTTCAAGGCGAGCCGCCGCCTCCCCTGGTTCATGGGCGTCCCCCCCGAACGGAGTCCCAAGACAAAGAAAACGAGGACGCCTGACAGCCGGAGGAGCATGCCAAACATCCCCGTTCCCTTGCTACCGGAGGGCGATGTTACTCGCCACTGGTCTGGACAGCGCCACGGGCTCCGAAGTCACATGAAAAAATCAAAATTTTATTGTGACTTAGCGTAGTTACCCGGTGTCATTGGTTTTATGAGATGCTCGAAATTCTCACATGGATTTCGATCCCAATTCCCCATCGAGCCGGGATATCGACATCGATTTGCTCGAAGCCGCGCTCGAGGCTCCGGAAGGCGATCTGCGAGCCTTCGAGCAGTTGGTGGAACGCTACCGGCGGCGGATTGTCGCCGACTGCCGTTACTTGACGCGCCGGGACTCCGACTCCGAGGACCTGGCGCAGGAAGTGTTCGTCAAGGCGTTCTTCGGGCTGAGCAGCTTCGAGGGACGGTCGACCTTCCGGCACTGGCTGCAGCGCATCAAGGTGAATCACTGTTTGAACCACCTGAAACGGGAGCGCGGAAGCGAGGTTCCGATTGACGACGACGCGGTGGAGATTCACGAAGAGCTGCAGGTGGCCGCGACGGCGGAGCGCGAAGCCGGCGTGCGCGACGAGCGGGCGCGCATCGACGCCGTGCTGACCGCGATGCCCGAGACGTTGCGCGTTCCGCTGGTGATGCGCGACATGGACGAACTGCCCTACGAGGAGATCGCCTCGGCGTTGAAACTCGGGCTCTCGGCCGTGAAGATGCGGATCAAGCGCGGGCGCGAGGAGTTCCGGCGGCGCTATGAGGAATTGGAAAAGCGGGCATGACGCCGAACGACCGAGACGATCAGCCGATCCGGCTATTGTACGACCAGGATTGCGAAACGCGCGACGATTTCGTCGAGCGCGTGCGCCGCAAGATTCACCGGCGCTCGGCGTCGGCGCAGGTGGCGTCGTTCTCGTGGTTTGTGCCGCGCGTGTTCCTCAAGGAGATGATCGAGCTGATCGGTTACCTGGTAACGGCGCTGGCGGGCGGGAAAGGAAGGTAGCGTGAAGGAGAAGCTGATCGACGCGTTCATGGGCCTGGTGAACTCGACCATCTCCGCCGTCCCCAAGGTGCTGGTGGGACTGGTGATGGTGGCCGTGGCTTTCGTCGTGGCCAAGGTCATCGAGCGCAGCCTGCGTTTTGCGCTGACGCGCGTGAAGTTCGACGACCTGGTGGACAAGGCGGGCGTCGGCGGTTCACTGCAGCGGCTGGGGGTGAGCCAGGCGCTGAGCCTCGTCATCCCGCGGCTGGTCTACTACCTGATTCTGCTGCTGCTGGCGCGCACGGCGGCCGATGCGTTCGGCCTCGAGGCGATCTCGAACGCGATCGGTGCATTCTTCTCCTACCTGCCGAATATCGCCGCGGCGCTGTTGCTGATTGTGCTGGGCAGTTCAGTGGCGCGGTTCGCCGGACAGACGGTGACGCAGGCGGCGGCCAACTCGGGGCTCGATTTCGCACCGGCGCTGGGGCGGCTGGTTTCGGGCGTGATTCTGTTTGTCTCGGCGATGATGGCGCTCTCGCAACTGAAGGTGGAGACCGACATCGTGCGCATCGTGACCAGTTTCGTGCTGGCGGGCGGCGCGCTGGCCTTCGGGCTGTCGTTCGRGCTCGGCACTCGGGAAGTGGTGCGCAACATCGCCGCCGGATTCTACGCGCGCAAGGTGCTCGGCATCGGCAGGACGCTGAGCGTCGCCGGGCAGGAAGGCACGGTGCGGGCGATTACCGCTACGCACGTGGTGCTCGAGTCGGGAGATCAGGAACTGCTGGTGGCCAACGCCACGGTGCTCGAGCAGGCGGCGCGGCAATCGAGTCCCGCCAAGTAGGCTTGCACGCCGGCGGCAATCCGCGCGTCATAAGATAGGAAGGGCTATGTCCGTGAATCTGAGACGCCGCAATCAACAAGGTTTTTCGCTCATCGAGTTGCTGATCGTCATCGCGATCATCCTGATCATCGCCGCGATCGCTGTTCCGAAGCTGAACAACGCGCGCATGAACGCCCAGGAGATGGCCGCCGTTCGCCAAATTGCCGCCATTCATACGGCGCAAATCCAGTACTACAGCCAGTTTGGGAAATATGCCGGATCGCTCGCCGAGTTGGGTCCGCCCACCAGCGGCGCGGCGGGTCCGCAGGCGGCTGACCTGATCCCCAAAGTGCTCGCCGAAGGCAAGAACAGCGGCTACGTGTACACCGTGGTGGCATCGCCCACCGGATACTCGGTGAACGCGAATCCGGAGGCGTTCGGCAGCACCGGACGCCGGACGTTCTTCTCGGACCAGACGCAGGAGATCCACCAGAATTGGGGCCAGGAGCCGGCGACGGTAAACAGCCCGCCGCTGAAGTAAGCTATTCCCACTCGATGGTGGCGGGCGGCTTGTTGGTGAGGTCGTAGAACACGCCCGCAACGCCGGGGACAGCCAGCAGTTCCGCGGCGAGTTTGTCGAGCGCTTCAGCGGGCATTCTGACGACAGAGGCTGTCATGCCGTCTACCGAATCGACCGGCCGGAGCACGACGGAATCGGGCCGTCCCTCGATGCCCGCCGGAATCAGCACAACCGGAAACTGCCAGACCTCGCGGTCGAAACCGGAGCGATGGGTGTGCTCCCGGACGATGGCGTCGGCGCGCCGCAGACGGTCGAGGCGTGTGGCGCAGAGCGCGGCAGGGCGCACGGAAAAGCTCTCGAGCGGCGCGTGGGCGGCGACGCGCGCCACGACGCGGTTCACCTCGGCGATGCGATTGACGGCTTCGGCGGCGAACTCGGGACCGGGCGGCATGTCCTCGACGGCGAGCACCGGACGGTAGCTGCGCGAATCGCCCTGCACCCCCACCGAATGCACCGGCACAATCCAGCCCTCGGCGTGGCGGCGCAGCGGTTCGGCTTCACCGGCGCACAGGCAGCGGATGGCGAGCGCGGGTCCGGGAAACGGGTGCCGCTCGAGAAATTCGGGCGGAATGTCGAGGTCGCTTCCGATGCGGCGAACTTCGTCCTTGTAAAACTGGCTGAGCGGTTCGACGATACGCCCGGAGTCGATCAGTCTCTGAATGCCGGCTACGCGGTTGTGGTGGGTCTTGATGAGGTCGGCCTTTTTGGTTCCGCCGGATTCGATGGTGTCGGGGTAGATGGTGCCCTGGCCGAGAATCCAATGCCCGTCGAGGAAATGCCCTTCTTCGAGCACGCGCTCCTGAACGGCGACGAACATTTCGCCGATGATGTGGCGTTTTTTCTCGGGGTCGCGAACTCCCTCGAGAGCGGCCAAAAACTTTTCGGCCGCGCGCTCGACGCGAAAATGGCGCGCTCCGAGACGGGCAAAGACGCTTTCGACAAACCCGGTTTCGCCCTCGCGCATGAGCCCCGTGTCGACATAGGCGCCGTAGACGCGCTCCGGGCCGAGGGCGCGCAGGCAGAGCGTGTAGGCGACCGTTGAATCGACGCCGCCGCTCACAAAGAAGAAGACGTTGCGGTCGCCCGCGGCGGCCCGAATCTGACGTTCGACGGACTCGATTTGCCCGGTAGCGTCCCAATCGCGCTCGCAGCCGCAAATGCCGAACAGGAAATTGCGCAGGATATCGAGCCCGCGCGGCGTGTGGACCACTTCGGGATGGAACTGCACGGCGTGCAGGCGGCGCGGGGCGGATTCCATGGCGGCGATGGCGCAGGTGGGCGTCGTGGCCAGCACTTCAAAGCCTTGGGGCACGGCTGCCACAGTGTCGCGATGGCTCATCCATACCTGCTGCGGTTGACCGGCGAGCCCGCGGAGCAGGCGACCGCCTTCGCCCGCGACGGCCATGCGCGCAAACCCGTACTCGCCCTTGTCGCCTTTCTCCACCCGCCCGCCGAGCAGGTGGGCCATCAACTGCTGGCCGTAGCAGATGCCGAGGACCGGAGTGCCCTGGGCAAGCACCTCTGCATCGATGGTGGGGCTGCCGGCTTCGTAAACGCTGCTCGGGCCGCCCGAGATGATGATGCCCCTGCGGCCGGCGAGGTCACCCGCGGCGGTTTCACTGGCGCGGACTTCGGCGTACACGCCCAAGTCCCGTACCTTCCGGGCGATGAGATGGCAATACTGTCCGCCTGCGTCGAGAACGGTGATTTGCGGGATCAAGTTATATTGTGAACTAACGGCGCGACGGTTGCGGCGCGGTGCGCTGAACCAGCATCTTCTTGGCGTTGTCCTGAAGCGCCTTGGCCTTGGGGAACGCATCGAGCGCGCGCAGCACGTACTGATCGGTTTCAAGCGCCGCCTTGTCGGCTTCTTCTTTGTTAAAGGCGGTGAGGTAGAGTTCGTGCTTGAGCTGAGCCTTCACCCAATCGTGGTTCTCGGTGAATTCGGCTTCCGTGAACTCGACGCCGTTCTTGAGCATGTAGTCGTGAAACTGGCTGATGAGCGCGTCGTCGGGCTCCCAGCCTTTCGGCTCTTTCACGCTCTCCTTGGGCCCGAAGTAGTGGACGGCAAAGTTGAACAGCGGCTGTTTGCGCAGAACCTCGATTTGGAACTTGTTCAGCTTGGGATCGGAATATTTCTCGTCGGGCGTGATGCCGCCGCCGCCATAGACCGTGCGGCCGGAATCGGTCATCTTCACGTCCTGCAGGTTCTTCGTCTCGCCCTTGCGGTTGTAGTAGTAGTCGAGGAACGAGATGTTGGAGTAGTCGCGCTGAATCAGGCGGCCGCTCGGGGTGTAGTAATGAGCGGTGGTGAGCGCGAGGCCGGAGTTTTCAGAGAGCGGGTAGACGGTCTGGACCAGGCCCTTGCCGAAGGTGGTCTCGCCGAGCACCCACGCGCGGTCGTGGTCCTGCAAGGCGCCGGCGACGATTTCAGCCGCGGAAGCCGAGTATTTGTTCACCAGCACGATCACCGGATAGTCGCGTCCGCCGTTGCCGCGGCGAGCCGTGTAGGGCTTCTCCGCCGAGGCGCGGCCGCGGTGCGAAACCACCGTGTCGCCTTTCTTGAGAAAGCGGCCGGCCACGTCGACGCCCTCGGTGAGCAGTCCGCCGGGGTTGTCGCGCAGGTCGAGAATGAGTCCCTTGATGTCGCCTTCGCCGAGCTTCTTCAAACCGTCGTCGAGTTCGCGGCTGGTGGTTTCGGCAAACTGGGTGATCTTGGTGTAGGCGATGCCCGGGCGGAGCCAATACGGAGCCGGGACCACGCTGAAGCGCGGAATCTCCTGCCGGGTCAGGTTGAAGGTGAGGTTATGGTCGACGCCTTCGCGCGCGATTTTCACCTGCGCCTGCGTGCCGCCGGGGCCCTTGAGCATGTCGGCGACTTCAGAGGAGTTCAACCCGTCGGTGGTCTTGTCGTTCACCGACAGAATCACGTCGCCGCGCCGGATGCCGGCTTTGTGCGCGGGCGAACCCGGGAAGGGCTCGAGCACCAGCGTCTTGCCGTTGCGGGGCTGAATGGTCATGCCGACGCCCGCGTAGTGCCCCTTCTGTTCTTCCTTGAGCAGGGTGAAGGTGCGGGGATCGAAGAAATTCGAGTGCGGGTCGAGCGTGTGGAGCATGCCCGGAATGGCGCCCGAGTAGATCGTCTTGTCGGTGGAGACCTTGTCGGCGAAGTTCTCTTCCACCAGGTCGAGGACCTTGGTAAAGGACTTCAGGCTGGATTTGATATCGTCTTCCGGAGCCGCTGCTGCGGCTGCGGCGACCCCTTCGGGGCCGAAGAAACCGCCCACGAGCGAACAAGCCAGGACGATCAGCGGAATCAACAGGAATGAACGGCGGCGGGACGTCATTTCGGGGTACAAAGCCTCCCAGACATTTTCAGTATAGCAGCGGCCCGGAATCAAACAACCGCCGCCGGCGCCGGCACCCCGGCTTTATTTTCCTCCCGCATCGGGAGAACTCCGGAAAGGGTGACCAGAAGCGCCACTACCACAATAGACGGCGCAATGGCCCACGGCGCTCCAGCAATCGTACAGAAATAAGGTAGCGGAATCAGCGCAGCCATCCCGGCGAAGCGCAGACGGCGGTCTGAAGTCGAGAAAACCGCAATGAGCCCCGGGATCAGGAGGCTCGAAAGGTCGTATTCGTAGGTGTGCGGGGACAGGAGCATGGAGCCGATGACCGCGGTCCAGAACCACTGCGCCTCGTCGCGCGCTTTCCGGGCGCTCCAGAGCACGAGCGCAATTCCGGCGGCGAACAGAATAACCTTCACCGCCAGCAGGTCGAGCCCGGCGTTCACGGCGATCGAGTTGAAGCCGACCATCATTTCGGGGGACGGCGACAGGGTCTGTATGTCCTTACGAGTGAGCAGGTTAACGTATTCCCGCAGACCGGCGGGGCCGGCCAGAAGGACCGAGAACGCCGCCAGCGCCGCTCCTCCCCCCGCATAACCGGCGAGCAGGCGCCAGCGCCCCCGGAGAAGGATGGCGAGCGGCAGCAGCAGAAACAGGTGGAATTTGAACAGCGCCAGCGCGAGCAGGAGTCCCGCCGCGCCGTCGCGTTTGCGTTCGAGCAGGGTCCAGGCGCCGAGCATCACCAGCAGCAGCACAATGCAGTCCTGCCCGTGCGCGATGCCGAGCGAGGTGGGNCAGTACCGCGACCGGGCCTAGTTCTACGCAATCTTAAGTAATCGGCCCATCTAATCCTGTCTCTTATACACATCTAGATGTGTATAAGAGACAGGCACAATGCAGTCCTGCCCGTGCGCGATGCCGAGCGAGGTGGGTAGAAAGAAAGCGCAATACACCGCCGAATCCGGGCCGAAGCGCTTCCACGCCCACACCCAAACCACCAGCATCCCGGCGATTTGGAGAGCAATCCAGACCGGGAACGCGGTTTTGACGGGCAACAAGGATAAGGGCGCGAGCAACAGGGCGTAGAACGGCGGACGCACAAAGGGAAAGTGGATTTTCAGTCCGGGAACCAGCGCGTCCTCGGTGGCCTTTTGCAGATCGAAATCATACATTTGGCCGAATTGTCCGGTGCGGGCGAGCTGGCTGCCGGTGTACAGGTTGAGGTAATCGCGCTCATACGCCATGCCGATGACGTTGGACCCGATGGCGACCCAGAGCAGGGCGGCCACCAGAATGACACCGGCGGCAAAACGAGGATCGGGCCGGGGGGCTCGCGAGTTTCCCACGGTCGTTGTATCGGCGCTTGGGGATGGGAACTACAGCCCGAAAGGTGATGTTAGCGGCTGTGTGGAATGGGCCGTTCGGCGGGTGTTACTCTTTGGGCGCGATGCCGAGCGACTTCATCTTGCGGTAGAGATTGCTGCGCTCGAGGCCGAGCAGTTCCGCGGTGCGCGTAACATTGCCCTTGGTTTCGTCGAGTTTCTTCAAAATATAATCGCGCTCGGCGGCTTCCCGGACCTCGGCGAGGCTGCCGAAACGGTCGGCCGGGCGCTCGTGGACGGCGCGGCGCGAGGCGCTCAGCGGAATGTGGCGGGCATCCACGCGGACCTGCGGGTTCATGATGACGATGCGCTCCATCAGGTTGCGCAGTTCGCGGACATTGCCGGGCCACGAGTACTCGGTGAGCATGTGGTAAGCCTCGGGCGTCAGTTCCTTGGCTTTGCGGCCGTAGGCCGTGGTGAACTCCATCAGGAAGTGGTCGGCAAGCAGCGGAATGTCCTCCACGCGGTCGCGAAGCGGAGGGACGTAGAAGGGGATGACGTTGAGGCGGTAAAAGAGGTCCTCGCGGAAATTGCCGCGCTCGATTTCGTCCTCCAGATTCTTGTTGGTGGCGGCGATGACGCGCACATCCACCTGAATGGATTCGGCCGCGCCGACCGGCTCAAAGCGCTGCTCTTCAAGCGCGCGCAGCACCTTGGCCTGCGTCTTGAGGCTCATGTCGCCGACCTCGTCCAGGAACAGCGACCCCCCGTCGGCTTTCTGCAGCTTGCCGACCTTATCTTCCTGAGCGCCGGTGAAGCTGCCCTTGCGGTGGCCGAACAGCTCGCTTTCGATGAGCTCTTCGGGGATGGCGGCGCAGTTCACCTCGACAAACGCTTCGGGAGCACGGGGGCTGCCGGCGTGGATGGCGTGGGCCACCAGTTCCTTGCCGGTGCCGCTTTCGCCGAAAATCAACACGCGTCCGTTGGTGGCCGCCATCAGGGACAACTGCTGCCGCAGGGCGCGCATGGGCACGCTTTCGCCGATGATGCGCGGCGCGTCGCCGGAGTCCTTGAGTTGCCGGAGTTCAGCTTCGAGCCGGCGCTGCTGCAAGGCGTTCTTGACCACGACGAGTACGCGCTCGATGGTGAGCGGCTTTTCGATGAAGTCGAAAGCGCCGAGCTTGGTGGCGCGAACGGCGGTCTCGATGGTGCCGTGGCCGGAGATGATGATGACTTCGGGGCGGTCGGCGACGGCAATTTCCTCGATGCGCGACAGCGTTTCGAGGCCGTCCATGCCGGGCAGCCAAACGTCGAGCAGCACCACTTCGTAGGGCCGGCGCGCGAGTTCCTCAAGGCACTGCTCGCCGGTTTCAACGGCCCGGCACTCGTAGCCTTCGTCCTCGAGCACACCGCAAACGGATTCGCGGATTCCAGGCTCGTCGTCCACAACCAGGATGCGTGTTCTCTTCATGCCCGCGTTTCGACCGGTTTCTCTTCCTCGTTCTCGGCCCCGAGCAGGGCCGGTATCTCCACGATAAAACGCGCGCCCACGGGTTTGTTTTCCTCGACGCGGATGTTGCCGTTATGGTCGGCCACAATCCGGCTGACGATGGCGAGACCCAGGCCGGTGCCGCGGCTCTTGGTGGAGAAATAAGGGAGGAACAGCTTCTCCTTCTCTTCGGCCGAAATGCCGTGTCCGGTGTCGGCGACGGTGAGTTCCACGGAATCGGGTGCGACAAAGCGGGTGGCGATGAGCAGATTCCGCACCAGCGCGTCGTGCATGGCTTCGGCGGCGTTGTCGACCAGGTTGATAACGACGCGCTTGAACTGCTCGGGGTCGACGTTGACGGCGGGCAGGTCGTCGGCGAGTTCGGCGCGGGTGGTGATGCCCTGCAGGCGTCCGCTGAAAACGGCGAGCGCGTTGGTCACCACGTCGTTGAGGTTCGACCGCACGGGCTGAGCGGTGGGAAAGCGGGCGAATTGCGAGAACTCGTCCACCAGCAGCTTGACGCTTTCCACCTCGCGCGCGATCGTGACCGAGCAGTTGTGGACGATGCGCTGCGCCTCCGGCGTCAGCGGACCACGCTCAATCTGCCGCGCGATGCGTTCCGCGCTCAGCGCGATGGGCGTGAGCGGATTCTTCATCTCGTGGGCGATGCGGCGGGCCACCTCCTGCCAGGCGGAGGTTTTCTGGGCGCGCAGCAGTTCGCTCGTATCCTCGAGCACGATGACAAAGCCGGCGTTGTCCTTGGCTTCGAGCGCCGAGACGGTGACGGCGAGGTGCATGATCTTTTCCGCGCTCTTGTACTCCAACTGGCTGGCGGCGATGCCGGTTCGCCGGGCGCGCTTCATGAGGTAGCGGATTTCAGCGGCGTCTTCGGCGGGGAACAGGTCGCGCAGGTGGGTGGCGCGTTCCACGGCTTCGGAAGGCAGAATGTAGGTGAGAGCGCGATTGACGCGCTGAATTTGCCCGTCAGCGGCCATCGAGATGACGCCGGTGGGAATGCTTTCGAGAATCGCTTCGGTAAAGCGGCGGCGCGCTTCGAGTTCGCGCCCGTTGGACTCGAGCGCCTGCACCATTTCGTTGAACCCGCGCACCAGCGTGGCGAGTTCGTCCATCGCCTTCACCTGCACGCGGTGAGCCAGATTGCCGCGCCGGATTTCGACCGCGCCTCCCAGCAGGGCGGCGATGGGGTTGCTGATCTGGTCGGCCAGCAGGCGCGCAATCCAGGTGGCGACAAACAGCACAAACATGGTGATGAGGGCCATGTAGAGGAAGTAGAGATTGCGCACGCGCGTGCGGTTGGCCGAAAGCTGGTTGTACTGGGAGACCTTGGCGTCGATTTCCTGCTTGGTGCGGGCGAGGTCCACCGGCATGCGGGAAGTGAGGGCGAGCAGTCCGCCTTCGGCCACCGGCACGCTGGCCGTGTACTCGGGACCATCGGAGTCGGCGCGGGGCTTGACGCACAAGTCGATGGCGCGCCCGGAGCCGAGGCGCAGGCTGAGGCGGGCGACATCCTGATCGCGGCAGAGCGTGGCGAAAAATTCGCCCTGCGCGGATCCGGTGGCGGCGGCGCGGTCGAGTTCGGGCAGCGAAGCGATCCAGCGCACCTGCGCGTCCACCTTGGCCTCGAACTGGCCCTGCACGGTTTCGCCGATGTCGAGCAGCCCCTGTTTGATGCCTTCGGCCGGCTGAGTGAACCAGCGGGCCAGGTTCTTGTTCATCAATTGGTAGTCGAACAGAACCAGGAACACGACCGGCACAAAGCTGAGCGCGATGGCGCCGAAGATCAGCTTTCCGCGGATTCGGGAGCCTTCTTTATTCTGCTGGCGCTCGATGAGCAGCTTGACCGCGGTGCGGAACAGCATGAAACCGAGCGTTACGGCGAGGGCGAACAGCAGCATCGACAGCGACCAGAAGATCACCGTCTGCTGGGGACTGGCGGGCGAGAAATCGCTGGCAGTGAATGACCCCTGCCAGAACAACAGCGAGGCCAGCGCGGCCAGGACAATGGCGCCCAGCCCGAATGTGACGCGCTTCCGCATGGACCTTCATTTATTCTACTGAGGTCCCGGGGGCGCTGTTTTCGAGTTAGCTTTCGGGGCCGAGCACGGTCCATTCGCGCGCGGGCGCCTGGGCGATGCGGGCGGCATGATCGAAATAGGGGTCCGGATTGTCGCGCGAGCGCTTTTCAAGCATCCGCTTGACCTCGGCAAGTTCCTTGGAGATGCTCATCACCTTGTAAAGAATACCGAAGACGCCCATGTAGAGCACCATCATCAGAGCGCCGTTCACAATGGCCTGAATCGCGTTCACAGAGCGAACCTCCCCGCGGAAAGATCGGCGGAGCCGGGCCGGAGCTTTAGGTTTGGATAGAATCTGGCTATGAACCGCCGCCAACTGCTGCGCCTCGGGGCCGCCGCGCTCGCCGCCCCCGCCATCGGCGCCTCGAAACCCGCCCGCAAACTGCCGCTCGCCGTCTCGACGCTCGGGTGCCCGAAATGGGATTGGAACACCATTGTCGGCAACACTTCGAAGTGGGGCTTCGCCGCGCTCGAAATGCGGGGCATCCAGGATCAGATGGACCTGCCCAAGTGCGCCGAATTCAGCGGCACGCGGCTCAAGGGCACGCTCGATGACCTTTCCGCGGCGGGTCTGGTGATTTCCGACCTCGGCGCGTCGGCTCAAATGCACGAACCCGATCCAGCCAAGCGAGCCCGCCACATGGACGAGGCGCGCCGCTTCATCGACCTAGCGCATGAACTGCATACGCCGTACGTGCGGGTGTTCCCGAATCAGTTCGTGAAAGGCGAGGAACGCCAGGTGACGCTCGCCCGCATCGCCGAGGGGCTGCACGAACTCGGCGAGTACGGGAGCAAGGCGGGCGTGGTGGTGATCGTCGAATCGCATGGCGAGTTCCGGCGCCGCGAGGACATTGTTCCCATCATTGAAGGCTCGAAATCGAAGAACGTGGCGTTTCTCTGGGACGCTCATCACACCTGCGTCGAGGGGGAGAAGCCGGCCGACACCTACGCGGGATTGGGCAAATACATCCGCCATACGCATTTGAAAGACTCGCTGCCGGTGGCGGGCAAGAGCAAAGAAGATCGCCATTATGTCCTGACCGGCACGGGCGAGATTCCGGTGAAGGAGACGGTGGCGGTGCTGGCGAAACACGGCTATAAAGGCTACTACTGCTTCGAGTGGGAAAAGCGCTGGCATCCGGAAATCGACGAACCGGAGGTCGCCTTCCCGCACTATGCCAAGGTGATGCGCGAGTATCTGGCCGAAGCGGGCGTCAAAGGCTGAAGCCGCTCAGTTCGGCGCGCCCGAGGCGAGCGCTTCCACCAGTTCGCGGCGCACCGGCCACCGGCCGTGAACGCGGGTCTGTTCGCGGCCGAATACGCCGGCGGTGAGCATTCCGCTCAGGTCGCGCGGGTTGGGCTTGAGGTGCTCGCGCTCGATCATCTTGCGGAGCGTGTTGGTTGCGCCCTCGAGCTTCACCAGAAGATCGGAGGCGGCGGCATCTGAAACGCAGTCGACGTCGAGCGCCATTTCGAGTTCAGAGCCCGCGCGCGGCGAAATCGAGAACACGATTTGCCGGGCGCCGGAAAGCGGCGAAGTAAAGGACTGCGCTCCGGCGGGCAAACGCGAGTCGCTGAGCGCGGCCGCCGGCACGAGCGCCCACACCGGAGCGGCGGGGCTGGGCAGCGCCGCCGCCTCGAACTTGCGTTCGGCGATGTCGGCGGCGGCGAACTCGTTGGCGCTGAAGGCAAGCGCGAGGGCGTTCGAGCCGAGCGGATAGAACGACGCCCAGCGGGCGGGTTGCGAGGTGGGCACGCGGCACAGGCGGTCCCGGCAGGCGCCGCCCTGCGCAGCCGCGTAGGCGCGGAGTTTGTCCCAATCGAAGCGCCCGGTGAGCACGAAAAACGCATCGCCCGAGCGGAAGGCGGCGGCGGCGCGCTTCAGGTCGCGGCGGTAGTCGAACCCGGTGGCCGAGACGAACGCGCGGTAGTCGGCGTCTTCTGCCCCGCGCGCTCCGGCGATGGTCTCGAGCAGCCCGCTTTGGCGGATCGCTTCGACGTCGATCGAGACCAGAGTGGACCCGGTTTGAGGCAGGCAGGCGACCAGGTCGCGGGCATCGGAAAAAGCGCGGTGAGTCCGCCAGAACAGCAAGCCCGCGCAGGCTGCCGCCAGGAGCAGCGCGGCGAGGCCGATCCTGAGCCGGGTGAACATCGTCTAAACGGCGGCCACGGTCTGCGCGGTGCGATCCTGCTTCCAGAGACGGATGAGCGGCTCGAGATTGTCCATCATTTTTCTGAACTGCGGGATGTCGAGCGACTGCGCGCCGTCGCTGATGGCCTTTTCCGGGCACGGGTGCACTTCGACGATGATTCCGTCGGCGCCGATGGCTACGGCCGCGCGCGAGAGCGCGGGCACCAGGCTCCGCTTTCCCGTGGCGTGGCTCGGGTCCACCACCACCGGCAGATGCGTCATTTCGTTGAGCAGCGGCACCGAGACGATGTCGCAGGTGTTGCGCGTGGCCGTTTCGAAGGTGCGAATGCCGCGCTCGCAAAGGATTACGTTCGGGTTGCCGTGGGCGACGATATACTCGGCCGACATCAGCAGTTCCTTGATGGTGGAGCTGAGGCCGCGCTTGAGCATCACCGGATTCTGAATGCGTCCGAGCGCCTTGAGCAGCGCGAAATTCTGCATGTTGCGCGCGCCGATTTGCAGCACGTCGACATACTCGGCAACCAGTTCGACGTCGCTGTCGCTCATCACCTCACTGATGGTGCCGAGTCCGGTAGCCTGCTTGGCCTTGCGCAGCAGTTTGAGCCCTTCGGCCTCCATGCCCTGAAAATCGTAGGGCGAGGTGCGCGGCTTGAACGCGCCTCCGCGCAGCAGGTGTGCGCCGGCGCGGGCCACCGATTCGGCCGTTTCGAGAATCTGCTTTTCCGACTCCACCGAGCAGGGGCCGGCCATGACAATGAACTCGTCGCCGCCGATCTCGTGCCCGTTCACCTTCACCTGCGTTTTGCCGGTGCGGTACTCGCGGCTGACGAATTTGTAGGGCGCCGAGATGCGGACCGCCTTTTCCACCTGCGGCAGCGCCTCGACGCTTTCCAGGCACGCGGTCACGTCGCCGACTCCGACCACGGCAATCACCACGCGTTCTTCCCCCTCGATCGAGTGGATCTTGTAGCCGAAATCCCTTACGCGCTCGCAAACCTGCTCGATCTCGGCGGGGGTAGCATGCAGTTTCATCGAAATGATCATGGTCTTTGTGTCTTCTCCGGTGGTTGATCTTCCTTAGACGGGGCCAAAAAGCAAACGGCCCACTCTTTCGAGTGGGCCGGATTTGCTGATTCAGAATCGCGCCAACGCCACTCGCAGGGGTCAGGTGGTAAACCCGAACCAAAATCGAAACGAGCTGCGATAGGCGGCCAGCATGAAGGGTCAGTATATCGGAGGACGCCACACGGCGCAACCGGTTTCTGATTTTCCTCGGGCGGCCGGCTATTTCTCCTCGTCGGCTTCGACCGCTTCGTTTTCGGCGGGCGCAGCCTCTTCCTTGGGCATGTAGTAGGAGTGGTAGTAAGTGTACTTGCTGTATAGTTCGCCGCGGCGCGCGCCGTTGACGACGATTCCCACCACGTTGTTCTGGCAAAGCGACTGCATCGCGCGGGTGACGGTGTCGATCGTGGTTGCGCCGATGCGGACCACCAGCACCGTGCCGTGGGTGAGCGTGGCGAGCAGGTTGGCGTCGGCGGCAAACAGCAGCGGCGGCGTGTCGAGGATCACCCAGTTGAACAGCGTCGGCAACTGATCGATGAGAACCTTTACTTCCCGCAGGTTGAGCAGTTCGAGCGGGTTGATCACCGCTTCGCCCGCCGGAATCACGTACAGGTTGGTATTGGCGACGCGCCGGATAATCTGCTGGAGCGTTGCCTTGCCCATCAGATAGTCGGTGACGCCGGGCGTGCGTTCGATGCCGAGCAGGTTGTGGACGATGGGACGGCGGAAATCGAAGTCGGCAATCAGCGTGCGATTGCCCGCCAACTGCGCCTCGGCCAACGCGAGGTTCATGGCCGTGAACGACTTTCCTTCAGCCGGCGAGGCGCTGGTGACCACCAGGGTGTGAATCGGCTGCAGGCTCTGCATGTGGTTGAGCCGCGTGCGCAGCGTACGGAACTCCTCGGTGGGAGCGTCCATGGGCCGCGAAGGATCGATCAGCAGGCTGTCGGGAGACGACGTCCAGACAATCTCCGGGCAGTTGTCTAGCAGCGCGGGGCTGATGGCCCCTTCAACGGCGGCGCCGAGCGCGGTGGTGGCCGCGTATCCGCCCATTACCGACGAAGACGAGGTAGTGGAACCCCCTCCGGACGGAGGCGCCGCCGGCCCAGCCTGGGACGCGCGGCGCAATGCATCATGTACTCGACTCATATTCCCCCGATTTTCCCGATCAAACCTTCGTCACGTAGTAGTAGATCACCGAACTCGACATGAGGACGACACCGGCCAGTCCGGCGATCGACCAGCCGAGCCAGGCCAGGCGCTTACGGCGTTTCACCACCAGGTCGTTCTCAAGCAGCGGTACGCTGCCGAGAATCGGCAGTTGCGTGTAAGCCCGGACATCCTTGAGATTCTTGAGCGAAGAGTCCTTCATTTCGCGGGCCGCGGCGAGCAGCAGCCCCAAGAGCAGTCCGATCGCGGACCCGGCACCGATGATTAATTCGCGTTTGGGCGCCGACGGCGTCTGCGGAATGGAAGGAGGATCGAGCAACTCGAGGCTTTCGCCGAAACGGCGCTTTTCCATCTCGTTGCCCATCTCGGTTTTGGTGAGTTTGGCGTCGAGATCCTGGAACTTGGCGCGCGCCAGGTCGCGGTCGCGCGTGAGTTCGGTGTTCTCCTTTTCGCTGAAAGGAGCGGCTTCGAGGCGCGATTGCAGGCCGTGCAGGTTCGCGTTGGCCTGAGCGATCTGTTTGTTGATGTCCTTGGCTTCCATGTCCTTGACATCCAGCTGGCTCATCACGCGCTTGTAATCGGCATCCAGATTCCGCTGCTCGCGCACGAAATTCGGATTACCGGCCCTGGTCTCGGGCTTGCGGGCGGCGTCGTCCTTCTGCGCCGCCTCGAGTTTCCGCCGCGCACTGGCGAGCATGCTCATCGTGGTTTGGACGCCAGGATAGGTGTCTTTATAGTGCTCACGGAGAAGTGCAAGCTGCTTCTCGATGGTGCTCACTTCACGCTCGGCTTCGAGCACCTTATCGCTCTTGCCCTGCGCAATCTCGACGGCCGCCGGTTCCTTCATCTGGCTCATCGATTCCTTGAGGATGCGGGCCTGCGTCTCGAGGCCGATCTTCTCCTGGCTGACGCGGCTCAGCGCCATCTGTAGCGTGTTCAGTTGCGACTGCAGCATGTTCATCTGCTGCAGGTTGGCGCTCTGTTCATCCGGCAGGTGCCCGATATTCTTCGCACGGAACGAGGCCAGCTTGGTATCGTAATCTTCCATTTCCTTGCGGGCGGCTTCGCGCTGGTCTTTGAGAAGCTGATAAGTTCCCGCGCTGCCCGACGAACGCTCGCGGACGCTCTCGTTGATGAACTTGGTGGCGATTTCAGAAACCACCTTGGAGGCCTTCATGCGGTCTGTGTAGGCGTACTGAATCTGGAAGGCCGAAAGCGCCTTGGTTGGTCCGGAGGCGCCATAACTGGTCACGTTGCCGATCTGGATGTCTTTTTTCATCAGTTCGACGACGTCGTCCATCGGCAGCCGCGCTTTCTCGCGCGGATACAGTTCGAGGCTCTGAATCAGCGCCGTCAACTGCGCGCGGCTCAACACCGTCTGCGCCATCGATGTGACGCGTTCTCCGAGTTGCTGGTTGACCACCGACTGAATCAGGTTCTCCGGCACCGCCTGCGGAACCACCTTGATGTTGGCGGTGGAAACGTAGGTATTGGGCCAGAGAAACGCGGTGACCACCGACGCTACCAGCCCGAAAAACAACGGCCCGATGATCCAGGCTTTGTGCCGCCGCAGAATGTCGATGTAGTCTTCGACATCCAATGGACGGCGGGAAACGCTAAACGCATCCTGTCCCTGCATGACTCTCCTCTTAAACTCCTCGACCGCTTTCGTTATTGTTTTACGGAACGACGATCTGGTCGCCGCTTTCCAGATAGACGTCCTGCTCGAGTCTCTTGCCCTTCACCACTTCATCCCAGTTGAATTTGATCCTCTCGGCGCCGCGGATGATCACGATTTTCTTCTTCTTGGCGAAATCCCGGAAACCGCCGGCGTTGGCAAGCGCCTCGAACACCCGGGTCTTGGTGGCCATTGGAAAACGGCCGGCTTTGTTGACCTCGCCCGAGATGATGTAGTACTTGCTGTTGACCTGCAGCACGCGTACGTCCACCTGCGGGTCCTTGATCATCGACGAAAGACGCTCGGTGATCGATTGGCCGAGCTGCTTGGGCGTCAGGCCCGCGGCATCGAACTCACCCACCAGCACCATCGAGATTTTGCCGTCCGGGCGGATCAGGTAGGAACTCGTAAAGTCCTGATCGTGCCAGACATTGACGAATATTACGTCTTCGGGTCCGAGAACATACGTGTTCGGGTCAACCGCCTCGCCCGGTGAAGTCGCACCGCCCGCCATTGCCTTTTGAACGGCATCCGACTTGGCCTTGACGGCATCCGGCGGTTCCTTGACAGGATCCGCCTTCTGTTGGGCGAACAGCCCAGCGCTGAGCGCCAGCGTCAGCAAGAAAAGGTCCGTGAACTTGAACATTTTGAAATTCCAGCCCGCCTACGAGCGGAGTCTCCCAATCTATGAAACTCCTATTATTCTATCAGCAGCCAAGGCAACGCCGGGACCGACCGGCCCTGAGCCTATTTTAAGGCGCAAAACGATGGCTCGAGACGGGCGATCAGTACCGCGACCGGGCCTAGTTCTACGCAATCTTAAGTAATCGGCCCATCTAATCCGTAGAGGCTAAGCCGAAGGAACACCTTTCGTGGAAGTTTCGAGCAGGGGACAGGCAACTCTGCCCACTCGGCGCGGGCCGGTGGGGATTGAATGAGCATCTCCCGCCTCGAGGCAGAGCAGCCAGTCCCCGCCGGTTATGCGGGCCGGTGGAGGTTGATTGAGCATGGCGAGCCTCGGGGCAGAGCAGCCGGTCCCCGCCGTTTGTCGCGGCAATTGCGCGCCTAAATCGCTTCGAGTTCCTCCTCGAGCAACTGTTTCTGGTACAGGTCGGCGTAGTAGCCCCCGGCAGCCAGCAACTCGTCGTGCGTTCCGGACTCCGCCACCCTGCCGTGCTCGAGGACGAAAATTCGGCTCGCCTGGCGGACGGTGGAGACGCGGTGCGAGATCAGAATCGAGGTCCGGCCGCGCATCACGCCGGAAAGCGCCTCGAGAATGCGCTCTTCGGTAAGGGTGTCGACGCTGGCGAGCGCATCATCGAGAATCAGGATGCGGGGATCACGAAGCACGGCGCGCGCGATCGCGGTGCGCTGTTTCTGGCCGCCGGACAACGTGAGCCCGCGCTCGCCGACGGTGGTCTCATAGCCCGCCGGGAAGTTCCCGATGTCCGGCGCAAGGCCGGCAATGTCGGCCGCGCGTTCAATCTCGTCGAGCCGGGCTTCCTTCACGCCGAATGCGATGTTTCCGGCAATGGTGTCGCTGAACAGGAAGGTCTCCTGCGGCACGACGCCGAGAGCGCGGCGGAGTTCGGCCGGGTCGAGCGCGCGCAGGTCCACGCCATCGAGGAGCACCGAGCCTTCCGAAGGATCGAGAATGCGGGCGATCAGGCTTACCAGCGTGGTTTTGCCGCTTCCCGTGTGCCCCACGAAGGCCACCGTCGATCCGGCTTCAATCCTGAGGCTGACGCGGTCGAGCGCGGCCGTATCACCGAACCGCACGCTCACGCCGCGAAACTCGATTTCGCCGCGCACCGGAACGGGCAGCGCGACCGGGTCAGGCGGCGCGGCAATCGAAGGAACGGCGTGCAGCAGCTCGTTGATGCGCTCGAGGGAAGCGGTGCCGCGCTGCATCAGGTTCACCACCCAGCCCATGGCGATCATCGGCCACACCAGCATTCCCATGTAGGTGTTGAACATGACGAAGCCGCCGAGCGTGATGTGGCCGGCCAGCAGCCTCCAGGCGCCCACCCAGAGCACGAGCAGAAACGTCACGCCGATGAGAGCCTGCAGGAGCGGCATGAAAACGCCGGATAGCCGCGCCAGGCGGATATTCTGATCGATGTAGTCGCGGTTCAGGTTCTCAAACAGGCCCAGCTCGTGTTCTTCCTGCACGTAGGCGCGGACAACGCGAACACCCGACAGATTCTCCTGCACGCGGCTCGAGATGTCGGAAAACATTTTCTGAATGGCCTCGAAACGGTCGTGAATGCGGCGGCCGAAGAAGACCACCGCGACGCTGACAAAAGGAGCGGGGGCGAGAGAGAGCAGGGTCAACTTCCAGTCCACCGACATCATGACGGCGACGGCGAGCACCAGCGTGAGCATGGTCTCGCACCAGTACATGACGCCCGGGCCGAGCATCATGCGGACGGCATTCAGGTCGTTGGTGGCGCGCGCCATCAGGTCGCCGGTGCGATAGCGCGAATAGAAATCCGGGGACAGGCGGGTGAGGGCGGCAAACAGGTCGTTGCGGAGATCGAACTCGACGTCGCGGGAGATGCCGATGAGGATCACGCGCATCCAGTATTGGAAGACGCCCTTGAGCGCGGAAAGTCCGGCGAGCGCGGCGGCGAGCCAGAGCACGGTTGAGAGGCTGAAGCCGCGATGGAGCGAGTCGATGCCGCTGCGCATCACCAGGGGCAGGGCGGCTCCGACCAGGTCCTTCACCACCAGAGCGGCCATGCCGAGCGCGAATCCGCGCCGGTAACGCCGGCAGTACGGCCAAAGGGTTTGAAAGGTTTTTCGCATGCTAAAGGCCGGCCCATCCGGCGGCGGTTTTCATCCACTCAAGCAGCACGGCCTTCTGTCCTTCCCGCTCGCGCCACCACTCGGCCGGAGTGAACCTCGGGCTCGGCGCGGCAACGGGAACGACGGCCAGTTCCGGCCCGGTTTTCTGAAACAGCGCCGCAGCGCGGCGCGTATGGGTCTCGCTGGTGACCAGCAGATAGCGCTTCACGCCCCGGCGGCGCAGTTCGGCGATCACCAGTTGCGCCTCCTCGCGGGTGGAGCGGGCGCGATGCGGCAGCGAGACGAACATCGATTTCGGATAGCCCCTTCGAATCGCGAAAGCGATCTCGTAATCGGACTCGAAGCCGTCATAGAAGCCGTCCGGACCGCTCACCAGCACCTGCGGCACGAATCCGGCGCGAACCAGCTCCGCGCCCTTCAAAATACGATTGCCGGTCGCGTCGCCGCCGAGCACCACCGCGATGTCGGCCTTTTCGGGCGCCTGGCTCCGGACCAGGCCGGTTCCAAACCACGGCAGCCAGCGGCCCCGGGCAAGCCAGGCCGCGAGAACGATTGTCAAGACCAGCGCGGCGCGCAGGAAAACGTAACGGCGCGGCCTCAATGGCTATTTCTCTTCAGAGGAATTCTTCGGTTCGATGTGGCCGACGGCCTTCAGGCGCTGGAACATGCGCTCCACTTCGGCCTCGTCTTCGGGCCGCAGCAGATGGTATTTGGGCGAGGGCAATTGCCGGCGCTCCGGCCCCGGGCCAAGCGCTTCGCCCCAGAACTGGCGGTACGGCACACCGTCGATCAAAGCCTCGCGCGAGTAACGCCGCAAGTGCCGCAGCAGCCCGTTGGCCGAATCGAGGTCCCCCGGGTAGACCAGCAGGAGCCGTTCGTTGTCGAGCAGCGTGAGGTGGAGCACCAGCGGCGAAATCCAGCCCGTACGGTCGAGCCGCCGGATCTGATTCCACAGAATCAGGCGGCGCCGGACCAGCAGGTGAGTTTCGTGGATCTCAATCGGAGGCTGGAACGCAGCCACCAGGATCACGCCGGCGGTCAAAACGAACAGGAACGCGGGGATAAAGGCCGGAGGCCACCGATAGCCGCACCAGGTGGAAAATGCCGCCAGGCCAAGCGCGATGAATCCCGCCGCCAGGTACTGGCGGGAAGGCGTAAATCGCGCGACAGGCAGGGGCACGATTTCAGGTTAACCCCGCGCTGAGGCTCCGTCAATCGGGTGATTTTCGGGCTTCCCGGCCCGCAACATGCCCACCCCGATTCGCGCGTAATCGAGCGCGCTCCACAGCGTGGCGGCGGCCGCGGCCAGCATCATGCCCTGCCGGATGAGGCGTTCGTGCTCGATGAAGACCAGGCCGCTCACCAGAATGGTAAAAGCAGCGGCAATCTGCACAAGCGTGCTCAGCTTGCCCCAGAGCGTGGGAGGAAAACGCCTCAGCCCCAATACGAAATAAGCGTAAGCGATGAAGGCGAGCATCAGGGCGTCGCGTCCGAAGACGATGGCCGGCAGCCACAGTGGGATCACGCGGTCGTAGCCCAGCATGAAGTAAGTGCCGCTGAGCAGCACCTTGTCGGCAAGGGGGTCGAGGTAGGCGCCTACGCGGCTGGTCACGCCAAGGCGGCGGGCCAGGAATCCGTCCAGAAAATCGGTAGCGGCCGCGGCGGCAAGCCACGCGAGCGCCCATTCGTACTCCCGGTACCAGATGGCCCGGAACACAAACGGCGCCATCCCCAAGCGCAGCAGGCTGACGAGATTGGGCAGTTGTTTCACTTCTCTACCAGGAACTGGCCGACAAACAGTGCGTCGATTCCCGAGGAGTAGAAGCTGCGGACCGCGTCGCGCGGGTTGCACACGAGCGGGTCGCCGAACAGGTTGAAGCTTGTGTTATAGAGCACCGGCAGCCCGGTTTTGCGCCCGGCGGCGAGCAGCAGGCGATGGTAGAGCGGGTTCTCGTCCTGTTCGACCAGATGCACGCGCACCCAGCCGTCGCCGAGCACGGCGCTCTCAAAAGCGGTCCGGTGCGCCGGTTTCACGCGGCCGACGGTGGCCAGATAGCGGGCATTGCGCCCCACCTCGAAGTACTCGCCGGCGAGTTCGGAAGGCACCGAAGCGGCAAACTTGCGGAACGGCTCGCGGTGTTTGATGAAGACGTTCAGGTTCTCGGTCGAGTAAGGGTCGAGCGGCGAAGCGAGAATGCTGCGGTTGCCGAGGGCGCGCGGGCCGAACTCCATGCGGCCCTGCATCCAGGCGATGATGCGGTTCTCCGACAATTGCGCGATGGCGTTGTCCACCAGTTCGTCGGTGGTGAGCAGGTAGCGGAAGCGCAGCTTGCAATTTTCAAGCACGCGCTTGATCTCTTCGGGCGTGAAGGCAGGTCCCAGGAACAAACCGGTGGCCGGCGAACGGTCGGCGTTGCCGAGGATGTTGTGCCAGGCCTGGTATACGGCGCCCACCGCGGTACCCGCGTTTCCGGCCACCGGCTGCACAAAGACGTTCTTCCATGCGCCGCTCTGTTCGATGGCGGCCACCAGGAGCGCGTTGTAGAACAGCCCGCCGGCGAGGCAGAGATTGACGCCGCTGCCCGCCATGCGAATCACGGCGTTTTCCACGCCTTTCTGCAGACCGCGGGCGATGGCCGGCTTGAGTTTCTCGGGCGGAGCGGCGCCGTCGGCCAGCCCAAGCCCGGCATAAAAGCGCGCGCTGAACCCGCCTTCGGCGCGGCGATTGGCGTCGAAGTAGCTCGAATCAACTACGCCGCCGCGCAGAATATCGTCGAACAGCGGGACAAACCGCTCGTCGCCCGCCGTCGAAAGCCACTGAACTTTGTGTTCGTCGGCGCCCGCGGCGAAGCCGAGAAATTCGGTCACGCGGCTGAAGAGGTCGCCGATCGAGTCCGGCAGATAGCACTCGGTTTCGCGGCGCAGGTGGTGGCCGGCGGCCGAATAGCGCGCTCCGCAGCGCAGGTCGCCCGCGCGGTCGAGCGTCAGCACGGTGCCGTGTTCGAAACCGGAGGGATAGTAGGCGGAGGCGGCGTGGGCGGTCTGATGTTCGACCAGGGCGAGCCGCGCCCGCGGAAAAGCCGCGCGCAACTGCAGGTGCACCGCCGTCTCGCTGCTTTCAGAAAACGGGCGCACGACGGCCAGGCAATCGACGCCGTGCGCGTCGACTCCGGCAATCCGCAGACACTCCTGGATGGAAGCCTGCGGCAGCGTGCCGGGAGCCCAGTGCCGGTCGAGTTTCTCTTCTTCGATGGCGGCCACGAGTTCGCCGTCACGCAGAATGGCGCACGCAGCGTGGTTCAAGATACCGCCCAAACCCAGAATGATCATCGCAGTTTCTTTTCGATCTTAGCCCACGTGTCCCGGAGACCGATGGTGCGGTTGAAAACAGGCTGGCCGGGCGTCGAGTCCTTGTCGAGACAGAAATAGCCGAGACGCTCGAACTGATAGCGGGCTTCCCGCGTCGCCTGCTGCAGGCTGGGCTCGAGTTTCCCGGTCACCGTTTCGAGCGAGCGCGGGTTGAGGTTATCGGTGAACTGCTTTCCCTCCGGCACAAAGCCCGGGTCCTCGACGGCGAACAGGTTGTCGTAGAGGCGAACCTCGGCGTCGAAGGCGTGCTGAGCCGACACCCAGTGAATCGTCGATTTCACCTTGCGCCCGTCCGGGGCGTTGCCGCCGCGCGTCGCCGGATCGTAGGTGCAGTGCAGTTCCACCACTTCGCCGTTCTCGTTCTTGACGACATTCTGGCAGGTGATGAAGTAGCCGTAGCGCAGCCGGACCTCGCGCCCCGGGGCGAGACGGAAATACTGCTTGGGCGGATCTTCCCGAAAATCGTCCTGCTCGATGTAGAGCACGCGCGAGAACGGAACCTTCCGCGTTCCACGGCTCTCGTCCTCGGGATTGTTGACGGCGTCGAGTTCCTCGGTTTGCCCCTCCGGGTAGTTGGTGAGCACCACCTTGAGCGGATTGAGCACCGCCATGACGCGGTCGGCGCGCTTGTTGAGGTCCTCGCGCAGGAAATACTCGAGCAGCCCGAGTTCGATGATGCCGTTGGTCTTTGAGACGCCGATGCGCCCGCAGAAGGTGCGGATGGCTTCGGGCGTGTAGCCGCGGCGCCGCATGCCGGAGATGGTCGGCATGCGGGGGTCGTCCCAGCCGCTGACGTACTTCTCCTGGACCAGTTGCAGCAGTTTTCGCTTGCTGAGCAGCGTGTAGGTAAGATTCAGCCGGTCGAACTCGATCTGTTGCGGGCGGTAGATGCCGAGGTTCTCGACGTACCAGTCGTAGAGCGGGCGGTGATCTTCAAATTCGAGCGTGCAGATCGAATGGGTGATGCGCTCGATCGAGTCGCACTGCCCGTGCGCGAAATCGTACATCGGGTAGATGCACCACTTGCCGCCGGTGCGGTGGTGGTCGGCGTGGAGAATGCGGTACATCACCGGGTCGCGCATGTTGAGGTTCGGCGACGACATGTCGATTTTGGTGCGCAGCGTACGGCTGCCGTCGGGAAACTCGCCCTGGCGCATACGCTCGAACAGGTCGAGGTTCTCCTCCACGGTCCGGTTGCGGTAGGGGCTCTCCTTGCCGGGCTCGGAGAAGGTGCCGCGCTGCGCGCTGATTTCGGCCGCCGTAAGATCGCAGACGTACGCCTTGCCGGCTTTGATGAGTTGAACGGCCCATTCGTAGAGCTGATCGAAGTAGTCGGATGCGTAAAACATCCGGTCCCCGAAATCGCCGCCCAGCCACTTCACGTCCTCGATGATGCTCTCGACGTACTCGGTTTCCTCTTTGCACGGATTAGTGTCGTCAAAGCGCAGGTTGCACTTGCCGTTGAACTCGCGCGCGAGGCCGAAGTTGATGTTGATCGACTTGGCGTGTCCGACGTGCAGGTAGCCGTTGGGCTCGGGAGGAAAGCGGGTATGAACCCGCCCTTCATGCTTGTTGGCGCGCAGATCGTCGAGGATGATTTCGCGGATGAAATGCGAAGGCGCAGTCTCGGCGGGCGCGGCGGCTGCCGGATCGGTTTCTTTGTTCGGCGTAGTCATATCGTTCTTCCTGGCTCGGGGCGCGTTCGCGGGTGGACGCGCGCGTTCAGTTGATTTTTTCCATCGCGCCTTGAATGCGCGCTAAAACGGTTTCGCGCCCCAGCACCGCGAGTGTATCGAACAGCGGTGGGGCATTCTTGCGTCCACAGGCGGCGACGCGGATGGGCTGGAACATCTGTCCGGCTTTGATTTTGAGCTGCTCCGCGCCGGCGCGCAGCGCGGCTTCAAGCGACGCATGGTCGAACGCCGCGGTTGTGAGAATGCGATGCGCCTCAACCAGCGCCGCGCGCGCCATTTGAAGGTCGCCTTTCTGCGGAATCAGTTCGGCGGTGTCGTACGGCTTTAAATCCGCAAAGAAAAAGTCCGCCGCTTCGGCCACTTCTTTGAGCGTCCGGATGCGTTCCTGAATCAGCGGCGCGACGGCGGCCATCTTCTCGGGGGTCGCGTTGAAACCCGCCGCCTGCGCGAAGGGCAGAAGCTCGCGCGCCAGTTCATCCACCGGCAGCGCGCGAATCAGCGCCGCGTTGAGCGCCATCGCCTTGGGATCGAACGGGTCCTGCTCGGTAAAATTGACGATGGCGTTGCTGCGGTTGATGCCGGCAAACGAAAAGGCGTCCACCAGTTCCTGCCGCGTCATCTGCTCGCGGTCGTCCTTCGGGTTCCAGCCGAGCAGACACAGAAAATTGATGTAGGCGTGCGGCAGAAAACCGCCGTCGCGATACGTGGTGACGCTCACCACCGGACCGTGTTTGCGCTTCGAGAGTTTCGACTTGTCGGGCGCAATCAGCAGCGGCAGGTGCGCGAACTCGGGCGGCTTAGCGCCGAGCGCCTCGAAAATCAGGACGTGCTTGAAGGTATTGGTGAGATGGTCCTGCCCGCGGATGATGTGCGAAATCCGCAGGTCCGCGTCATCGGCGCAGGAAGCCATGTGGTAGGTCGGCATGCCGTTTGACCGCAGCAGCGCGAAATCCTCGATGTCAGCAGCCGCTTTCGACTGCGGACCATAAACGCCGTCCTCAAACGTCACATCGCGCCCGCTCTCGCGCGGCACCCGGAAGCGGATTACGAAAGGTTCGCCCGCCGCGGCGCGGCGGTCCGATTCTTCGGGCGTCATCTCGCGCGCCTGGGGGTTGAAAAGCCACGTCGAGCCGGTACGGTCGCGATCCTCATCGGCGGTGGCGGGCGTGAAATCGCGGTAGGCGAGACCTTTCTCGAAGATGGCTTGCGCTGCGCTCCGATGCAGGTCGAGGCGGTCGCTTTGGCGGTAGAACTCGTCCCAGCCGAGATCGAGCCAGCGCAGCCCTTCGAAAATTGAGTCGAGCGACTGCTGTGTATTGCGCTCGACGTCGGTGTCGTCGATGCGCAAGATCATCGTACCCGCGTTGTGCCGGGCGTAGAGCCAGTTGAAAATGAACGTCCTCGCGCTACCGATGTGCAGGTATCCGGTAGGGGAGGGGGCGAAGCGAACGCGAACCATTGAATCTATAGGATAGCGTGGAAGCGCGGCTCGATCCGGTTAAGCCGGCATGAACATCAAGTGCTGGCGCGCGCCTCGAGCAAGACCTGACGATCTCATCCGGGCCGGAAATCGCGCTGTTCAGGTATCCGGTAAATTCAAATCGCGATCCATCGCCGGAAGCGCCGTTCACGCCGGCCATTGGTATCGCGGCCCAGGAATCCTAAGCGCCCGATTCAGCCGCCTGCGGGAACGAACGCCGCACCACCGCCCGCGCCTCGTCCAGATCGCGCAGTTCGCCCGCGCCGATTGCCTGCACCAGGATGTTTCCAGTCGCGGTGGCCTCTGCCGGACCCGCAATCACGGTACGGCCCGTCGCCTCCTCCACCAGTCGGTTGAGCAGCAGGTTCTTCGAGCCGCCGCCCACGATGTGGATCACCCGCAGGCGCCGCCCGCTGATTTCTTCCAGGCTGTCGAGCACCTGCCGGTAGCGGTGCGCGAGACTCTCAAGGATGGTGCGGCAGTACTCGCCGGGCGTCGCGGGCGGCGTCATGCCGTGCTCGCGGCACCATGCGGCGATCTTCCGGGGCATGTCGCCGGGATGGAGGAATGCGTCCACATCGAGGATGGCTCGGGCCGGTCCGGCCTCTTCGGCGAGCCTCGCCAGCTCGGCGTAGCTGTACTCGCGGCCTTCCGCTGCCCAGGCGCGCCGGCACTCCTGGAGCAGCCAGAGACCCGCAATGTTCTTGAGCAGGCGGATGCGCCCGCCCGCACCGACTTCGTTGGTGAAGTTGAGCTCGCGCACACGGTCGTTGATCACCGGCGCTTCGAGTTCAACCCCCATCAGCGACCATGTGCCGGAGCTGATGTAGCACCAATCGGCGCCCTCGGCCGGCACCGCGGCAACCGCCGCCGCCGTATCGTGACCGGCGGTGGCAAATACGCTCGCTCCGCCAAGCGCGGTTGCCGAAGCAAGATGCGGCAGCAGCTCGCCGAGCCGCGTGCCCGGGTCCACCAGTTCCGGCAAGAGCCGCGACGGCAGGCCCAGACGCTCGAACAGGGCGGCGGCAAAACGTTTTTCGCGCGGATTGTAGAACTGCGAGGTGCTCGCGATGGTGCGCTCGGCGCGCTGAACGCCGGTGAGCCAGTAATTGAGCAGGTCCGGCATGAACAGCAGCCGCTCGGCTGAATGCAGCGCCGGCGACCCGGACAGATAACTGGAATAGAGCTGAAACACCGAATTGAGCTGCATGAACTGAATGCCGGTGTGCGAGAACAGCTCGTCCCACGGCACCACCTCAAAAAGTTTGTCGGGCACGCCGCCGGTGCGTTCGTCGCGATAGTGGCGTGGATTGGCGGCCAGCGCGCCGCATTTGTCTACGAGCCCGTAATCGACTCCCCACGTATCGACGCCGATCCCGCTCACGGTGAGCTTCCGCTCTCGGCCGGCGATCGTCAAGCCATGCACGACTTCGTGGAACAGCCGCATCGCGTCCCAGTAAAGACCGTCCGGCAACCGCACCGGCTGATTGGCGAACCGGTGCAGCTCTTCGAGCGCGATCCGCCCGTTGTCGAGCGTGCCCAGCATCACGCGCCCGCTCTCGGCGCCCAGGTCCGCGGCCAGGTAGTGACTCATGCGCAGTCCACCAGAATCTTGCCGGCATTGGTTCTCGCCAGGGCGCGCTCGAACGCCTCGGGCACCTGGCCGAGCGGCATCACGTCGCTGATGACTTCGTCGCGGACGGCGCCGCTCTTGAGCATGCGGATGGCGCGCTCGGCGCAATGGTTCGACCGCTTCACGGTTTTGAGCGTCAGCTCCTTGCCCATCGCCTCGAGCAGGTTCACCTTTACGCTGATTTCGCTCGTAATTCCAAGCAGCACCACCGTGCCCGAAGGCCGCGTGACCGCCAGGCAGGCATTGATTGCCTGCGCCGCTCCGGCCGCCTCAATCGCCACATCGGCGCCGCGCCCGCGTGTCTCGTCGCCAACCAGTTCGGCAAACGCTTCGACGTCGCAGGCCATGTCCGCGCCGAGCGACATCGCAAGCTCGAGCCGCGGATGCACGCTGTCGCATATGAAGACCTTGCCGGCGCCGCTCGCCTTGGCCACCGACGCGCACAACTGCCCGATGGGGCCTGCGCCGGTGATCGCCACCGTGTCGCCGGGCTGAATGCGCGCAAGGTCGAGCATATGCGCCATCACGGCCACGGGTTCGATGAGCGCCGCCTGGCGGTCCGACAGCGCGTCGGGAACGCGTACGGCATTGGACGCCGGAATCACCGCGAACTGGCGGAAAAATCCGAAGGCGGCCGGACTGCCCATGAAGTAGCCCGAAACGCAGTTGTTGTGCTGCCCCGCCAGGCAATATTCGCAGTGGCCGCAGGTGATGGTCGGCTCGACGCTCAACCGGCCGCCTTCTTTGAAGCCGTTCGCGCCCGCGCCGGCCCGCACGAGCTCCACCAGCGGCTCGTGACCGAGAATCTGCGGATAGGCGGCGGGCACCGCACCGATGCGCCCATCCTCGTACCAATGCAGGTCAGACCCGCACAAGCCGACCGCGCGCACCTTCACCAGCAGTTCGCCGGGCTTCGGGTCCGGCGGATCAGGCAGCGCGACTTCTTCGAGACGCCGCGGAGCGACAAGTTGAACGGATCGCATGAATCCGTGAGTATATAAAACCGCGCGGTGCGCGAGCAGTGTCGACCGACCAGCGGTCGCGGTTGGGCGGAGCGTCCTGTCCCGATCCGTTCTGCCGGCCGCTACCGCGAACCCCAACCGGCGTCGGTAATAGACACCTCGGTGACCGTCGGCGCGTACTTTTTCACCTGATCGCGGATCTTCGCCGCCGGACCGAGCACCACGAAAACCAGCCCGTCCGGCCGGTAATACCGGCCCGCGGCGGCTTTGGCATCGGCAAGCGACACGGCGTCGATGCGGCCGAAGTAGCCGTCCACTTCGTCGCGCGTGAGGCCGTACAGTTCAATCGACGTGAGCACGCTCGCCAGCTGATCGATGGTCTCGAGCGCGCGGGTCGGATAGAGCCCCTTGGTGTAGGCCTTCACGGACGCCAGCTGCTCGGCGGAAATGCCGGGCGTGTTCAGCCGCTTCAGTACGTCGAGCGCCATGTCCATCGCGCGAACCGTGGTTTCCACCTTCGTGTACGTGCTGATGCTGATGGCGCCCGGCACGCGCGGCGTGTCGAGAATCGACGACGCGCCGTAGGTGAGCCCGCTGTTCACGCGCAGTTCGTCGTTCAACATCGAAGTGAAGCGCCCGCCGAATAGCGTGTTGATCAACGTCATGCGCGTCCGGTCGTCACTCGAGCGGCTGATGCCGGGCTGCGCGATTTCGAAATAGGTTTGCGTGGCGTCGGGCTTGTCAATGAGCAGCAGTTTCGATTTGCGAGGCAACTCGGGCGCCGCCGGCCATGCGAACGCGGTCCCCGCCGGCGCCGCGCCGAACACCCGGGCGAGCGCGGTCTTCGCGGCCGCGGCATCGAAATCGCCCGTAAGCGCGACAATCAGGTTGCGCCCGCAGTACAGCCGCTGATGGTACGCGTTCACCTCCGCGCGCCCAATGCGCCCGAGCGTCGTCTCATCGGCGGGATTGCCGAACGGGTGATTGCGGCCGTAGAAAAACGGCAGAAAGTAGTTGCGGATGGCGCTCGGCGGGCTGTCCTTCAGGCTTTTCTGACCGTCGATGGCGCGCGCCACAGCCTTCTTCACTTCGGCTTCGGGAAACGTGGGATGGAGCAGGGCGTCGGCCACGAGATCCAATCCGTGATCGAAGTCCTTCTTCAGAAACTCGGCGTTGATCGTGGTCGCCGAGGACGTGGAGCCTTCGAGAAGGGCGCCGAACGAGCCGCCGAGCGAATCGAGCTCTTCGGAGAACTGATCGGCCGTTCGCTTAGCCGTTCCGCGCCGCAACAACTGCGCGGTCATTCCGGCTACGCCCGCAAGCTCGCGAGGCTCCGATTCCGCGCCACCCCTCACCATCACGCGAAAATGCACCAGGGGCACGCCCGCGCGCGGCATCAGCAGCAGCACGGCGCCGTTGGGCAGCACCTCGCGCGAGTACGAAGGCAGTTTCACCTGCGCCGCGCACAACAGAGCGGCGGCCGCAAAAACGAGAACGGTTCTCATTTCTTCACCTCCCGCGCGGCGGGCGCTTCAGGAATCAAGGTGGCCACCGTGCGATTGGTTTCGCCGAAATACCTGGCGGCAACGCGTTTGATGTCGGCGGCGGTCACGGCTTCAATCCGCTGCGGCGCGGAGAACATGTTGTGGTAGTCGCCCTCGAACACTTCGTAGGTGCCGAGGCTGTTGGCCCGCCCGGCAATCGTCTTCAACTGCCGGTAGTAGCTCACCAGAAACTGATTCTTGGCCTTGCGCAGTTCCGCATCGGCCACCTCGGCTGACCGCAGCCGCTCGAGCTCTTCGTAGATCGCTTTCTCGGTGCGCGACAGGTCGACGCCGGCGCGCGGGCGGATCATAAATGTGAACAGGTTGGGATCGAGCGCGTCGCCCGACCCCGCGTTCACGCTGATCGCGGTTTGCTCGGAGTCCACCATGCGGCGATAGAGGCGCGAGCTTTGCCCGTCGGTGAGCAGCGTGCTGAGCACTTCGAGCGCGGGCCGGTCCGCGTCCCTCGAATTGGGCACATGGTAGGCGATCAATTGAATCGGCAACTGCGCCGCGCGCCTCACCACCACGCGGCGTTCGCCGAGCTGCTCAGGTTCCTTGGTGCGCACCGGGGGCGGCGGATCATGGGACGGAATAGGCTCGAGATACTTCTTGGCGAGCGTCTCGATTTCCGCCGCCGTCACATCGCCCACCACCGTCATCACGCAATTGTTCGGCGAGTAGCCCATGCGAAAGTGAGCCTTGAGATCGTCCATGGTCCAGCTTTCGATATCGGACGGCCAGCCCACCACGGGCCAGTGATACGGATGCGCGATGAAGGCCGCCGCCTCCAACTGCTCGTAAAGAGTGCCGATCGGGTTGTTGTCGACGCTCGAGCGGCGCTCGGAGTACACCACGCCGCGTTCGCTGTCCACCATTTTCGGATCGAAGGCCAGGTCGCGAATCCGGTCCGCCTCCATGTCCATCATGAGTTCGAGCGCGGTGCGCGGAAACCAGTCTGTGTAGACGGTGACGTCGTTCGAAGTGTAGGCGTTGTTGTTGCCGCCCGCCTTCTCCATTTCGATGTCGAACTGTTTCGGCCCGTATTTCTTTGCGCCGTTGAACATCATGTGCTCGAAGAAGTGCGACAGTCCGGTGGTGCCGGGTTTCTCGTTGCGCGAGCCGACCTTGAAGAAAAAGTACATCGCCACATTCGGGATGTTGTGATCTTCCTGCACGATCACCTTCATGCCGTTGGCGAGCGTGAAACTGCGTATATCCTGCTGCGCGGTCGCGAGCAGGGCGGCCACCAGGCCGAGTAGCGTTGTCCGCATGACCCTACGGTAACAGAGCGCCTAAGCCCGGGCAGCGGCGAGCGGCGATTCGTGACCCCGCGCCGTCACGCGCTCCAGCCGTTCGATGCGTCCCCCGCGAATAATCAGCGCGTCGTCGAAATTGTTCACGCTCGGGCAGATGTGGCGCGGCAGCAGGTACAACTTTTCGCCGATGGCCGGCGGCGGAGCGCCGAAGGCTACTTCAACCGGCAGGTGCTCCTCGCTCGGCTTCTGCGGCACCAGGTCCGGACGCCCGAGCACCTGGCAGGTGGGCACGCCGGCATCGGCCGAAACGCTCTTGTGTCCGGCGTCGCAGGTCACCACGTTCGGCAGCGGGTGGCTCACTACGGTCGCGACAATGAGCGCCGCCGGCTGAAATCCGTAACCCGGCGGCAACTGCCCCAGGCTGACAAAATCGTTGTAGACGATGGTGCCCGGCGACACGCGATGCACGAACGGCGCGCCGCCGAAACCCGGAAACGAGAGCCCGCACGGAAACGCCGGCGTGCCCGAGGTGATCACTTCCTCCACCGCGCCCACCGCGTCCACCAGTTCGAGCAGCCGCATGTAACCTGCATGAGCGACGCGCTCCCGCTCGCCGAGCTCGGACATCGAAACGTGGCCGTCATAGTAGTGCAGTCCCCGGAACCCGGAACCGCAGGCGCGGGCGAGCGCCGCCACTTCGCCCATGCGCGAGTCGCTGATGCCGGTGCGGTTCATGCCCGAGTTCACGTCGATGAAGATACCGATCGGCGAATCGTGCCAGGCCGCGGCCTGCGCTTCGTTTTCCACCAGCACGGAGACACGCACGGCGGGATGGGCGGCGGCAATCTCCCGCACGCGGCGCGCGTTGGCTCCCACCATCGCGTACGCTACCAGCACGTCGCGCATCCCCGCTTCACACGAAGCCGCGAGTTCGAGCGTCGTCGAACACTTCACGTTCACCACGCCGCGCTCGGCCATCATCCGCATCACGAAGCCGAGCTTGGACGTCTTCACGTGCGGGCGCCAGCGGTTCGGGTCGCCGCCGGTGAGCTTCAACATGGCTTCGAGATTCGCTTCCACCAGGTCGGGGTAGATCGCAAGCGCCGGCGTTACGATGTCGTCCACGCCTTCAAATCGGTAGGATTGCAGGGGAAATTCCATGAAACGTCCACTATTCTAATCAGCGCGCTCCGGCCATCGCCATTCCGTCCGGGCCGTTTCCCGGTTGCAGCCGGTTTTTCACTTCGAGCGTTTTGAGGTCGACCACGGCAATGAAATTGTCGCCGTTCACCGCCACATAGGCTGCTCCGCCGTGAATCAGAATGCCCTCCGGAGCCTTGCCCAACGCGAGCCGTTTCACTTCGCGCCCGCTTGCGGCGTCGAGCACCACCAGTTCCCCACCCTCGAGGTCGCTGATGAGAACGCGCGTGCCGTCCGCGGTGAACTTCAGCCGGTTGGAGCGTTTGGTTCCAGCCGGAATCGTCCGCACCACTTTCTTCGAATCGAGGTCGATCACCGAAATCCCGCCGTCGCGCGAATGCGCCGCCCACAGTTGCTTTCCGTCCGGCGAAATATCGAAGCCCTCCGGCCCCTTGCCCACCGGCACCACCGTCGCGTTCCAATTGCTGCCGGACCGCTCGAAAACGGTGATCGTATCCGAGCCGATGTTGGCCGTGTAGATGCGCCCGCCGTCGTCGCTCACGCGCACCATGTGAGTGGAATTCTGCCCTGTTCCGAGCATCCAATCCACGCGGTTCGAAGCCGGATCATAACGCCCGACAATTTTGTTCGCCTCGCTCGTAAAGTAGAGCCGCCCGTCGTGCCACCACAGCCCGTGCGGCCGTCCGAGCGGGCTCACGTCCACGCGCCGCAGTTCTTTCCGGGCCGCCGTGTCCACCACTGAAATGGTTGAACCCGGGCGCTGCCCGGTGCCGTAATTGCTAGCAAACGCCAGCTTTCCGTCGGACGACAGCACCAGTTCGTGCGGTCCTTCTCCCACCGCCGCGCGTCCTGTAATCTTGCCCGAGCCTGTATCCACAAACACCAGGCTTGCGTCTTCTTTATTGAGCACCAGCAGTTCAGCGCCGTGCAGGGTCCCGGCGCCCGCCAACAGCCATAATGTCCACCGCAGCATCGTAGACTGATTAAAGCATGAACTTTCCCGCACTGTCCCGCCGCGCCATCCTCGCCGCGTCGCTCGGCGCGCTCGCCCGCGCCGTGCCGCTCACCGACGTTCACCTCGGCGTGAGCACCGACGAAATTGACGAAGATCCCGCCGTTGCGGGCGCTTTTCTCGAGCGCTTCCACGTGCGCTATGCCGAAGTCCGCAATCTCTGGGGCAAATACAATACTGACCAGCCGGCCGCGAAAATCGAGGAAGCCAAAGCCGCCTTCGCCGCTCACAAAGTTACCGTTCAGGTGCTCGACACCGCGTTCTTCCGCAAAGACATCCCCGCCGATGGGGCGGCCCTCGACGCCGAGTGGACCACGCTCGACTCCGCCATGGACCGCGCCCGCATCTTCGGCTCTCGCGTTCTCCGCATCTTCGCTTTTCTCCCGAAAGACCGAGCCGCCGCCGGCACGCCCCTTCCTCCCCGCGCCGTCGAACTGCTGAACGAAGCCGCCGCTCGCGCGTCGAAGCGCGGATTCCGCCTCGCGGTCGAGAACCTGCTCGGCAGCTATGTCCAGAACGGCGCGGACGCGGCGCGCATGCTCAAAGCGGTGAAATCGCCGGACCTCGGCCTCACCTGGGACCCCAACAATGCCGCCAGTTCCGGCGAGAAATCGTTCCCCGACGGCTACCGCCAACTCGACCCGGCGCGCATTTTCAACATCCACCTGCGCGATTACAAATCCAAGCCCGGCGGGGGCGTCGATTGGGCTGCCGTCGGCACGGGCGAGTTCGACAACCTCGGACAAATCCGGGCCTTGCGCCGCGACGGTTACAAGGGTCCGTTCACGCTCGAAACCCACTGGCGCCATCCCAACGGCAAAGCATACGCCACCGAAGTATCGCTCACGGCGCTGCTCAAAGTGATCGAAAACGTTTAACCGAAGCGGGGTTCGCCCCGCCCAGTAGTATGAAGCCTCTCCGCAAACCCGAAGTGATGTCCCCCGCCGGACACTGGCCGCAACTGCGCGCCGCCATCGAAGCGGGCGCGGACTCGGTGTACTTCGGCCTGCATCACTTCAGCGCCCGCGCCAAGGTCGGCTTCGATCTCGCCGAACTGCCGGAAGCCATGCGCACGCTGCACGGGCGTGGAGTGCGCGGCTTCGTCACCTTCAACACGCTCGTGTTCGAGCACGAAATCAACGCCGCCGCCAGGACCATCGCCGCCATCGCCGAATCGGGCGCCGACGCCATGATCGTCCAGGATTACGGCATCCTGCGCCTGGCCCGCCAGATCGCGCCCGGCCTCGAACTGCACGCGAGCACGCAGATGAGCATCACCGATTCGGCCGGCGTTCGCCTCGCCCAATCCGAAGGCGCTGCGCGCGTCACGCTCGCCCGCGAGTTGTCGCTCGAGGAAGTGGGCCGCATCGTCAATGAAACCGGCTGCGAAATCGAGATCTTCGTGCACGGCGCGCTGTGCGTGGCCTACTCGGGGCAGTGCCTCTCCTCGGAAGCCTGGGGCGGCCGCAGCGCCAACCGCGGCCAGTGCGCGCAAGCCTGCCGCCTGCCCTATGAACTGCTCGTCGACGGCAGCCTTCAGCCGCTCGGCGACGCGCGCTACCTGCTCTCGCCCGGCGACCTCTACGCCCTTCGCCAGATTCCCGAAGTGATCGAAGCCGGAGTGGCCGCGCTCAAAATCGAAGGCCGCTACAAGGACGCTGACTACGTCGCGCTCGCCACCGCCGCCTATCGCAAAGCCGTGGACGATGCCTGGGCCGGGCGCGCGGCCTCCGTCACCGCCGCCGAGGAATTGCAGCTCGAGCAGGTGTACTCGCGCGGCCTGGGCCCGTTCTTCATCACCGGAACCAATCATCAGGCCGTGGTCCGGGGCCGCGCCCCGCGCCATCGCGGCGTGGAGGTGGGCCGCGTCATCTCCGCCACGCGCTACCAGGTCATCGTCGACCCCCATGGTCCTCCGCTGAAGCCCGGCGACGGCGTCGTGTTCGATGCCGCCGATTGGCGCAGCCCGCAGGAGCCCGAAGAAGGCGGCCGCATCTACAAAGCCGAGCCCCGGCTCGATGGCGCCGTGATCCTCGAATTCGGCCGGGACGCAATCGACACCTCACGCATCCGCGCCGGCGACCTCGTCTGGCGCACGCACGACCCCGACCTTGACCGCGCCGTTCGCCCTTATCTCGAACCCGCCGCTCCCCTCCGCCGCCAGACCGTCGAGGTGCGCGTTCAGGCTCACGCCGGCGCGCCGCTCCGCACGGCGTGGCGCTGCGGCGCTCACGAAGCCATCGTCGAATCGCCTCATCCGCTCGAAACCGCCAGCGCACACGGCCTCAACGAGGACCTGCTGCGGGCTCAACTCGGCCGCCTCGGCAACACACCCTACGAACTCGGCACGCTCACCCTCGAGACTTCAGGAGGGCCCTTCGTCCCGGCTTCCGTGTTGAACCAGGTTCGCCGCCAGGCCGTGGAGCAGCTTCAGCAACTGCAGTCGCAGCCGCCCGTCCGCGCCGTTCATCCCGCCGCGGCTCGCGCCCAACTGACCGCCGAGCCCGGGCCGGAGCAGCCTCAGCTCCACCTGCTCGTACGAACCCCCGAACAACTCGACGCCGCCATCGCGCTCGCCCCGGACTCCATCACGCTCGATTATCTCGACCTCTACGGCTTGCGCCCTTCGGTCGAGCGAGTCCGGCAAAGCGGCCTTACCGTGCGCGTCGCCAGCCCGCGCGTCCTGAAGCCGGGCGAATCCCGCATCGTCCAATTCCTGCGCAGCCTCGATTGCCCGCTGCTGGTTCGCGCCGCGGGTATGATTCAGCCGCTCGAAGGCTGCACGCTCATCGGCGATTTCTCGCTCAACACCGCGAATGCGCTCACCGCCGCGCTCTATCTCGACATGGGCATCGCACGGCTCACCCCGGCTCACGACCTGAACGCGGAGCAGGTGGCGGCGCTCGCCCGGCAGATGGGCGGCGCTCGAACCGAAGTGGTCGCCTACCAGCACCTGCCCGTCTTCCACACCGAACATTGCGTATTCTGTCGGTTTTTGTCGAACGGCACCACGTACCGCGATTGCGGACGGCCGTGCGAGCAACATCGAGTCGCGCTTCGCGACCAAAACGGGCGCGCCCATCCCGTGATGGCCGACGTCGGCTGCCGCAATACGGTATTCGGCGCTGAGGCTCAGCAGGCGGGCGCTCATCTCGACGCGTGGCTCGCCGCCGGCGTCCGCCACTTCCGTCTCGAGTTCGTTCATGAATCCGCCGAACAGGTAACCCGCGTCGCCGGAGCCTTCCGCCAGTTCTTCTCGCGGACGCTCGACGCCGCGGCGCTTTCGGCCGAACTCCGCCGCATCGCCCCCGGCGGCGCAACCGAAGGCAGCCTCTTCGTCCCCAAGGACTACCTGACGCTGCCCGTGCTCCAATAGCCATGCCGGATTACGACAAAGTCGGCCTCTACACCGTTCGCGACGGCCGCGTCCTGCTGTGCCGCAAAAAGCACACCACTTCCCTTCTGATTGTGCCCGGCGGCTGCCGCGAACCCGGCGAGTCGTCGCTCGACACCCTGCTGCGCGAGTTGCGCGAGGAATTGGGCGACGTCCGCGTCGAAGCGCTCGAGTACACCGGAACCTACTCCGACCGTGCCGCCGGCGCGGAGCACCTCACCGTCACCGTGGAGCTCTATCGCGGCATTCTCCATGGCAGTCCCGCCGCGCAATCGGAAATCAAGGAGTTGGTGTGGTTTGGCGCCGGCGATGATTGGGCGCTGCTCTCCCCGAGCCTCCGCAACCGGATTTTCCCCGACCTCGCCGCCCGCGGTCTGCTCCCATTCGCCCGTGTTTGATCGCCACAGCCGGTTCGCCAATCGTTGTATACTCACCAAAACTGAATTGTTTCAGAAGCTTTTCAACAGCTCATCCAGGGGGTAACGATTGATGCGTCTGCGAACTCTTCCCGCGATAGCGCTATTCGCTTTCTTTGCGGCGGCTGCCAGCGCGCAGCTGGCCACCACGACTTCACTCGTCGGCAATGTGACGGACTCGAGCGGACGGTCCATCCAGGGAGCCACCGTCACCGCCGTCGAAACCCGCACACTCGCCCGCCAGACAACCACCACCAACGAGCAAGGCTATTATTCGTTCGAATTCGTCCCCGTCGGCGTCTACAGCATCACCATCGAACAAGCCGGTTTCCAGAAAATCACCAAAACGTCGATTGAAGTGCAGATCAACCAGGCTGTCCGCACCGACTTCAAACTCGAAGTCGGCGCCGTCAACCAGTCCATCACCGTGCAGGCCGAAGCCGTCGCCATCAAGACCGACGACGCGACCGTGTCCGAAGTGCTCGGCACGCGCGCCATCTCCGAGCTGCCGCTCAACGGTCGCGACCCCATGAGCCTCGCCATTACGACCCCCGGCGTCATCCCCGGCGTCAAATCGAGCATGACCGGCGTTCCCCCCGGCAACGACTTCAACGGCGCCGGCACCCGCGAAATCCAGAACAGCATGTCGCTCGACGGCATCGGCATCATGAACAACCTGATCACCACCACGCCCACTCGCCCGATGGTGGAAACCGTTCAGGAAGTGGAAGTGCAAACCGGAACCTACTCGGCGCAGTACGGCTCCTACATGGGCGTGCACATCAACATGATCACCAAGGGCGGCACCAACCAGCTGCACGGCGCGGCGGTCGAGTTCCTCCGCAACCAGGTGCTCGATGCGCGAAACTTCTTTACCTTGCCCACCGCCGCCAACCCCACCGCCGCCAAGCCTCCGCTCCGCCAGAATCAGTTCGGCTTCGAGTTGGATGGCCCGGTCGTGCTGCCGAAACTCTACAACGGCCACGACAAGACCTTCTTCATGGCCTCTTACGAGGGCTTCCGCAACGTCCAGTCGAATACTTCGCTGTCGACGCAGATGCCCTCAGCGTTCTTCAAGGGCGATTTTTCGGGCGTCCCGGCCGCGAGCATCACCGGCGGCACCTTGAAGGACCCCTTCAACGCCAACGCACCCTTCGCCGGCAACGTGATTCCCACCGCGCGCCTCTCGCCCATTGTTCAAAAGCTCCAGCAGTATTACCAGGGAACCAACCTCCCCGGTCTTGCCAACAATCTGTCCGTCCCCGTGCCGAGTTCAGCGCGCTATAACCAGACGGTCGACCGCATCGACCAGAACATCGGCGACAAAATCCGCCTCTACGCCCGCGCCCACTGGCAGCAATGGAACAGCTTTGCCGGCAACCAGAACGCGGTCAACGGAACCACCGTACCGACCGAAGTCCGCAACTACACAATCGGCTACACCCATACGCTCCGGCCGACCCTGGTGAACGACTTCCGCGTCGGCCGCAATTTCTTCAAGAGCGACGCGCTCAATTACTTCGCCGTCAACGGCCTGAAGAGCGCCGGCAGCGACCTCGGCATCGCCGGATTCGCAGGCGACGTGCAGTACGGCAACCCCGGCCTCCCCGATTTCAACATCACCGGCTTTAACGGCCTCGGCAACGGCGCTTCAAACTGGTATCAGAACGACAGCACCCATCAGTTGTCCGAACAGATCAGTTGGGAGCGCGGCGTGCACAACATCATGGCCGGCGTCGAGTTCCGCCGCCTCGCCACCGGGCGCGCCGCCGTAAATAGCGCGCGCGGCGTGTTCAACTTCAACGGCACGCAGACCGGCTATGCTCCGGCCGACTTCATGCTGGGCGCTCCGGTCAGCTTCAACACGCCGGGTCCTGAGGTCCGCGGCCGCGTCGCCACCTGGCGCGACGGGTTCTTTGTTCTCGACAAGTGGCAGGTGTCGCGCAAGCTCACCCTCAACTACGGCATCCGCTACGAACTGCCCACCGTGCCCTACACCATCAACGGCAACGCCAGCTATCTCAGCCAGGACCAGTCCACCCTGATCGTGGCTAAGCCCGGCACACGCTTCACCTCGCCGAACCATAAGAACTGGGCGCCGCGTCTCGGCTTCGCCTATCGCATCAACGAGAAGACCTCGTTCCGCGGCGGCGCGGGCATCTACTACAACGCCAATCAGACCAACAGCTACACGTTCCTCAACACCAATCCGCCATGGAGCCCCATCTATAGCTGCAACTGGTCCGCCGGGCTGCAGACCATCAGCCTCGCGAATCCGTTCGGCTCGGCCGGCGTGTGTCCCGTCAACACCACCAACTCGAGCGCGCTCATCGTCACGCCGCCGTGGAACCAGCCCACTCAGCGCATGAACCAGTGGAGCGCCAGCCTCGACCGCCAGTTCTGGGGCGGCGGCGGACTCGAACTCCAGTACCTCGGCTCCCACTCCTATCACCTCGACCGCAGCTACTACAACAACACGCCGCTCCCCGGACCAGGCGCCGTCAGCACGCGGCGGCCCAACAAGAATTTCCTCGGCCCCATCCGCACCATCGCCAACGACGTGATGGCCAACTACGAGGGTTTCAGCGCCATCTTCCGCCAGCGCATGAAGCACGGCTTGCAGCTGCAGTCGAGCTACACGTGGTCCCACACGCTCGACGTTTCGAGCGACTCAAACGGCGGCGGCACGCCTATGAACCCCTACAACTGGCGCGCCGATTACGGGAACTCCAATTGGGATATCCGCCACCGCTGGGTCACCACCTTCGTCTACGAAATCCCGTTCTTCGCCGTCAGCAACCCGGTGCTCAAAGGCATCTTCGGCGGATGGCAGTCCAACGGCATCTTCATCTGGCAGAGCGGACTGCCGTTCAACGTCTCCACCGGCACCGACACCGCCAACACATCCTCGAGCGGCACCTACCGGCCTAACCTCGTCCACGCGCCTTCGGCCAACTGCGGCGGCGGCCAACTGACCGGCTGCATCGACGCGAGCGCCTTCACCGTGGCCGATCTCTACCCCATCACGCCCACGAATTTCGCCTACGGCAACGCGGGCCGCAACCTGCTCACCGGACCGCGCCGTTCCACGCTCGACTATTCGCTCACCAAGAACTTCCCCATCGCCGAACGCGTGAAGTTCCAGTTCCGCTTCGAGACGTTCAACCTGCTGAACCACGCCAATTTCAGCAATCCGTCGGCGACCATCAACACCGGTGCGTTCGGCACCATCTCGAGCACCGCCACCTCGAGCCGCAATATCCAATTGGGCGGCAAGCTGGTCTTCTAGCCGGCACTCGCACTCAGAGGGTAGCGTCCCGCGGCGGACGCTACCCCCTTTTCACCGCCCTCGCTTTCGTGTAGAATCCGCTCACCGTCATTTCAGATTGGAAGGAGGTGCTTCGTGGCCCAACTCTCCGAGCCCGAATCCTCACTGCGCCGAACCGCGCGCCTCACCGCCATCGCAACGGTCTGCGTGCTCGTCATTGCCGCCGTCTATGTAGCCACCCTGTATCTGATCACCAGCAGCTGAGCCTTTTCAGATATTCGGATGGAATGGTACACTTAGACATTCCTTATGCGAAAAGTGCCGCTCAGCGAATCGCTGAGGATCATCGCCCGCGGCTCGGGCAATTGGATGGCCCAGCGCCCGATCGTGGTGTCTTTCGAAGTCACCGACGCCTGCACCTGCTATTGCCGCCATTGTGATCACGGCGGCCCGCGGGACGAATCGCGCAACATGGCCCCGGCGGACTACCGCCGCTACATGGACGTGCTGCGCCCCTGCGTGGTCCAGGTATCGGGCGGCGAACCGCTCATGCGCGCCGACCTCGAGGACGTGGTCCGCAACATCAAATCGGCCAACGGACTGCCTTATATCATCCTCGTGTCTTCGTGGTCGCTCATGTCGGTGGAACGCTACGGGCGCCTGCGCGAAGCGGGGGTCGACCAGTTTTCCGTCAGCCTCGATTTCCCCGACCACCGGCACGACGACTTCCGCTGCTACCCGGGACTTTACCAGCACCTGAGCGACGTCATCCCGCAATGCGCCGCGCTCGGCTACGACGACATCGTGCTGAACACCTGCATCACCAGCGCCAACCTTAACGAGATCAACGGCGCCGCCGACCAGGCCAAAGCCTGGGGCGTCAACATCTGCTATAGCGCCTACTCTGCCCGCCGCACCGGCAACCGGGAGTATTTCCCCGGCTCGCCCGAACAACTCGCCGTGATTCGCGAACAGTTCGACCGCATCGAGCAGCGCCGCGACGAAACCAACTTCATTGTCAGCGCGCCCGCCACCCTGCGACACACTCGCGAGTATTTCGAAAACGGCGGAGCGCCGGGATGCAAGGCGGGTTTACGCTTCCTCGTCGTTACTGCTGACGGCCAGCTACAGCCCTGCTCCTGTCTCTTATACACATCTA